>OLSK01002389.1_pt1 | contig 11945 bp, 9 predicted proteins | sample 1672781 | NCBI WGS metagenome assembly OLSK01 (sample SAMEA3136723, study PRJEB25190) | human gut metagenome | biome: human gut; feature: human-associated habitat; material: faeces | place: Austria | collected 2013 | reverse complement strand
AGGGCTACACCTTCACCGGTTGGTCCCCCAAGGTCACTGACACCGTGACCAAGGACGTGACCTACGTCGCTCAGTGGAAATCCACGAAGAACGGCAAGGACAACATCCCCAAGACCGGCGACAGCGAGATCGTCATGGTTCTTGGCAGCGTACTGCTGTTCTCCTTCTGCGGCGCGGCTGCTGTAAGCGTCTACGACCGCAAGAGAAAACATTTCTAAAATACGCAAGGGAGGCGACGGATTTCCGTCGCCTCCCATTTTTTGCCCCCATAACGCGGCTGCCCCCACTCCGGCATTGACTTTTTCTGCCTGATGAACTATATTATACGTGCATTTATATGAAGAAAAGGTGATAACGATGTACATAGATGATTATAAGCGCTGGCTGAGCGCTGATCTGGAAGACCCCGCCCTCACCGATGAGCTGAGGAAAATCGAGGGACTGGACAATGAGATCAAGGAGCGCTTTGCTGTGGCGCTGAAATTCGGCACCGCCGGTCTGCGGGGCATTCTGGGCGCGGGCAGCAACCGGATGAATATTTACGTTGTCCGGCAGGCCACCCAGGGGCTTGCGAACTGGGTCAAGACCCAGGGCGGCAGCCAGCTGGTCGCCATTTCCTATGACAGCCGCATCAATTCCGACGTATTTGCCAGAAACGCTGCCTGCGTTCTGGCCGCCAACGGCATTCGGGTGCGGATCTACGACGCGCTGATGCCCGTTCCCGCCCTGTCCTTTGCCACCCGGTACTACAAGGCAAACGCCGGTATCATGATCACCGCCTCCCACAACCCCGCCAAATACAACGGCTACAAAGCCTACGGCCCCGACGGCTGCCAGATGACGGACGATGCCGCCGCCGTGGTGTACGCGGAGATTCAGAAAACCGATATCCTCACCGGCGCGAAGATGATGGCCTTTGAAGACGGCATCGCCAAGGGTCTGATCGAATACGTGGGCGAGGACTGCAAGGAGGCGCTGTACAGCGCCATTGAAGCCTGCGCCGTCCGCCCCGGCATCTGCAAAACCGCCGGGCTGAAGCTGGTGTACTCCCCCCTGAACGGCTCCGGTCTGGTGCCGGTCACCCGGGTGCTTCATGACATCGGCATTGACGACATCACCATTGTCCCCGAGCAGCAGTACCCCGACGGCAACTTCCCCACCTGCCCCTATCCCAACCCGGAGATTTTCGAGGCTCTGCGGCTTGGTCTGGAACTGGCCGAGAAGACCGGCGCCGATCTGATGCTGGCCACCGACCCCGACGCCGACCGGGTTGGCATTGCCATCCGCTGCCCCGACGGCTCCTACGAGCTGGTCTCCGGCAACGAGGTGGGCGTGCTGCTGCTGGACTACATCTGTCAGGGCCGCATTGAAAAAGGCACCCTGCCCAAGCGCCCCGTGGCGGTAAAGTCTCTGGTCTCCACCCCCCTCGCGGACATCGTGGCCGCGGATTACGGCGTGGAAATGCGCAACGTTCTCACCGGCTTCAAGTGGATCGGCGACCAGATCGCCAAGCTGGAGGCCGCCGGTGAGGTGGATCGCTTCATTCTGGGCTTCGAGGAATCCTACGGCTACCTTGCAGGCCCTTACGTCCGGGACAAGGACGCCATCATTGGCTCCATGCTGATCTGTGAAATGGCGGCCTACTACCGTTCCATCGGCTCGTCCATCAAGGCGCGGCTGGAAGCCATTTACGCAAAATACGGCCGGTATCTGAACAAGGTGAACTCCTTTGAGTTCCCCGGCCTGTCCGGCATGGACAAGATGGCCGGTATCATGGCCTCCCTGCGGGAGAAGCCCCCTGTAGAGATTGGCGGCTACAAGGTGACCAAAATCACCGACTACCAGAACACCGCTCAGACCGGCCTGCCCGCCGCCAATGTGCTGGTGTACAATCTGGAAGGCGGCGCGACGGTCATCGTCCGCCCCTCCGGCACCGAGCCGAAGATCAAGACCTATTTCACCACTCTGGGCAAAGATCTGGCGGAAGCCGAAGCACAGGAAAAGGTTCTCGCCGACGCTTTGAAGCCTATTCTCGCGTAATTCCGTGCAAAAAAGGCAAGCCGAAAAACGGCTTGCCTTTTTTGAACATTGTACATTACTCGATGATCTGGATCCAGCCTTCGGGGGCTTCCAGACGACCCATCTGGATGCCGGTGAGGGTATCGTAAAGCTTCTGGATGGTGGGGCCCATACCCACGTAGTGAATTTCCTTGCCGTGATCCACAATGGTGCCCACAGGGGAGATGACCGCCGCCGTGCCGCACAGGCCGCACTCGGCAAATTCGCCGATCTCTGCCAACTCCACGGGGCGCTCCTCCACCTCCATGCCGAGATAATCCTTCGCCACCTGCAGCAGGCTGCGCCGGGTGATGGAGGGGAGAATGGTGTCGGACTTGGGGGTGACCAGCTTGCCGTCCTTGGTAACAAAGATCACGTTGGCGCCGCCGGTCTCCTCGATGTGGGTGCGGGTGGCGGAATCCACGTAGACGTTCTCGTCATAGCCCTTCTCGTGGGCATCCACGATGTTGTAAAGGCTCATGGCGTAGTTTAAGCCCGCCTTGACGTCGCCGGTGCCCTTGGGCGCCGCCCGGTCAAGATCGGAGATGCGCAGCTTCAGGGGCTTGATGCCGCCCTTGAAATAGGGGCCGACCGGGGTGACGAACACCCGGAACTGATACTCCGTCGCTGGCTTGACGCCGATGATGGCGTCGCTGCCAAACATGAACGGGCGCACGTACAGCGTCGCGCCGGAGCCGTAGGGCGGCACCCACTGGGAGTTTGCGCGGACGGTCTCCACTACGGCCTGCACGAATCTGTCCTCGGGGAACACGGGCATTTTCAGGCGGCGGCAGGAGCTTGCCATCCGCTGGGCGTTCAGGTCAGGGCGGAAGCAGACGATGCGTCCATCCTCGGTGGTGTAGGCTTTCAGCCCCTCAAAGCAGGTCTGGGCGTATTGCAGAACGCAGGCGCACTCACTCATGGTAATGGTGGCCTGATCGGTCAGGCAACCGTCATCCCACTGGCCGTTTCGGAAATTGGAGACATAGCGCATGTCGGTCTGGACGTAGCCAAATCCCAGATTGCCCCAGTCAATATCTTTTCTTTCCATTGTAAACACCTCTCTGAAATTTTATTTCCCAATTCTAGCACCGCAGGAGGCGCAAGTCAAGCATTTGGCGCGGAAAAAAGTATCTCATACAGGGACATTTGTCTTTTTCAGAGAAACGCACAAAAACCGCCCCTTCTTCCCCCCTTTTTCCTGCGAAAAACTCCAAAAGGGACTTGTATTCAATATGGTAAAGTGGTAAAGTATAGGAAAGCACCCCAGAAGAAAGGACTCCGTGTTATGGATATCGTTCGACATCCCGGTGAAGATCTGTTTTTCGAGGCCATTCTGTCCCTGCGGACGGTGGAGGACTGCCGCCTGTTTTTTGAGGACGTGGCCACCATCAAGGAATTGCAGGCCATGTCCCAGCGATTCAGGGTCGCCTGCCTGCTGGACAGCGGCGAAAACTATATCGAAGTCTCGGAATCCACCGGCGCCAGCTCGGCTACCATCAGCCGGGTCAACCGGTGCCTCGTATATGGCGGCGGCTACCGGACGGCGCTGGACAGGCTCAAGGAATCGGGAGTCCTCCCGGAAGGCGAAGAAAAATAAAACAGGGTACACCCCTTGGCTCTCCCTCTGGGAGAGCTGTCACCGAAGGTGACTGAGAGGGCTTTTTCCCTGTTTTCCCTCTCCGTCTTCGCTTCGCTCAACCGCCTCTCCCAGAAAGAGACAAGGGGGCAGTTCAATCGCGCCCCTATGCCCAAAAGCCCCGCCGTTTTCGGGTGTATCCATGTCCATTTTTCCCAATTGACAACCACTCCTGCCCATGCTATAATTTAACAGATAAGTTCAGCGGCTCATCCCGCCCGTCTTGCCGCTTTTGGCAGGACTTTTTTTTAAGAAAGGAGATCAGCATGACAGATATGACGAAGGCCAATGTTTACGCTGCTTCTTTGGGGTCCGTATTTTCCGAAGGGGTTTGTTCCTCCCTTTCCGCCCCCGGTCTTTCCGGGTTCGATTCTTCTGAATATGTTATTTTTCCCGGCTTTTGTGACGTGCATGTGCATTTCAGAGAGCCGGGTTTTTCTTATAAGGAGACCATCGCCACAGGCAGCCGGGCAGCCGCCCGGGGCGGCTATACCGCGGTCTGCACCATGCCAAACCTGAACCCGGTGCCGGACGGTGTGGAGAATCTGGAGGTTCAGCGCCGTCTCATCGGGGAAACCGCCTGCATCCACGTCTACCCATACGGCGCCATCACCGTGGGTGAACAGGGCGAGGTGCTTTCCGACCTGGAGGGCATGGCGCCCCATGTGGTGGGATTCTCCGACGACGGCCGGGGCGTGCAGAGCGACGACTTAATGCGGCAGGCCATGCTTCGCGCCAAAGCTCTGGGGAAGCCCATTGTCGCCCACTGCGAGGTCAATTCCTTGCTGCGAGGTGGATATATCCATGACGGCCGCTACGCCAAAGCCCACGGCCACCGGGGCATCTGCTCCGAAAGCGAGTGGGGACAGATCGCCCGGGATCTGGAGCTGGTGAAAGAAACCGGCTGCGCCTATCACGTCTGCCACGTCTCCGCCAAGGAAAGCGTGGCGCTCATCCGCAAGGCCAAGGCCGAAGGGCTGGATGTGACCTGCGAAACCGGCCCCCACTATCTGGTGATGGACGACAGCGACCTGCAGGAGGACGGCCGCTTCAAAATGAACCCGCCTCTCCGGGGAAAGGAAGACCGGGAAGCCCTGATTCAGGGAATCCTGGACGGCACCATCGACATGATCGCCACCGACCACGCCCCCCACTCCGCCGAGGAAAAGTCCCGGGGGCTGGAAAAAAGTGCCTTCGGCATCGTGGGCATCGAAACCGCTTTCCCGATTTTGTATACCTATCTGGTAAAACCGGGCATTCTAAGCCTGGACAAGCTATTGGCGCTTCTGTGCGTCAACCCCCGCAGGCGCTTTGGCCTCCCTCTGGGGACGGATTACAGCGTCTGGAACCTGAACGCCGCATACGCAATCGACCCGGAGGACTTTCTTTCCAAAGGCCGAGCCACCCCCTTTGCGGGCTGGCAGGTCAACGGAAAGTGCATCGCCACCGTCTGCGGCGGAAAGCTGGTATACGCCGCTCCGGAAACCCATACATAACGAGAGGAGAAACACCATGGCAAAAAGAACCGACATCAAGAAAATTCTCATCATTGGCTCCGGCCCCATCGTCATCGGTCAGGCTGCTGAGTTTGACTACGCCGGCACCCAGGCCTGTCTTGCCCTGAAGGAAGAGGGCTACGAGGTGGTGCTGTGCAACTCCAACCCCGCCACCATCATGACCGACACCATCATCGCCGACAAGGTCTACATGGAGCCGCTGACCCTGGAATATATCGCCAAGATCATCCGCTACGAGCGTCCCGACGCCATCATCCCCGGCATCGGCGGTCAGACGGGTCTGAATCTGGCCATGCAGCTGGAAAAGAAGGGCATTTTGCGGGAATGCCGGGTCAGGCTGCTGGGTACCTCCAGCGAGTCCATCGAGCGCGCCGAGGATCGGGAGCTTTTCAAGGAGCTGTGCCAGTCCATCGGCGAGCCGGTCATCCCCTCCGAGATTTCCTACTCTCTGGAGGAGGCCAAGGAGGCAGCCAAGCGCATCGGCTATCCCGTGGTGCTTCGTCCCGCCTTTACTCTGGGCGGCACTGGCGGCGGCTTTGCCTACAATGAAGACGAGCTGGTGGAGATCGGCCTCAACGCCTTCGCCCTCTCCCCCGTTCATCAGGTTCTGGTGGAGAAGTCCGTCAAGGGCTACAAGGAGATCGAGTTTGAGGTCATGCGGGACTCAAATGACCACGCCATCACCATCTGCGGCATGGAGAACATCGACCCGGTAGGCGTCCACACCGGCGACAGCATGGTGGTCGCCCCCATCATGACCCTCAGCGACCACGACAGGAAGATGCTCAACGACTCCGCCATCAAGATCATCCGGGCGCTGAAGGTGGAGGGCGGCTGCAACGTTCAGTTTGCTCTCGACCCCAATTCCTCCAGATACTATCTCATTGAGGTCAACCCCCGTGTCTCCCGTTCCTCCGCGCTGGCCTCCAAGGCCTCCGGCTACCCCATTGCCCGGGTCACCGCGAAAATCGCCGTGGGCATGGCTTTGGAGGACATCAAAATTGCCAACACCAACGCCGCCTTTGAGCCGAAGCTGGACTACGTCATCACCAAGCTGCCCCGGTTCCCCTTCGACAAGTTCACCTCCGCCATCAACATTCTGGGCACCCAGATGATGGCCACCGGCGAGGTCATGGGCATCGGCTCCAATCTGGAGGAATCCCTGCTCAAGGGCATCCGCTCTCTGGAGGTAGGCGCGAACCACATCTACCATCACAAATTCGACGACATGACCACGGAGGAGCTGCTGGACTATATCAGCGTGTTCCGCTCCGACAACATTTTCGCCATTGCGGAAATCATCTACCGGGGTGTCACCGTGGAGCAGATTCATGAAATTACAGCCATCGACGTGTATTTCCTGAACGCCATCAAGCGCATTGTGGATATGGAGGAATACCTGAAACTCCACGTCAAAGAGCCGGAAGCCCTTCTGGACGCGAAGAAGATGGGCTTCAGCGATAAATATGTGAGCAGGCTCTGGAAATGCTCCGAGACGGACGTATCCGATTTCCGCAGAGAACACGGTATGTTCCCGGCCTTCCGTATGGTGGACACCTGCCACACCGGCGCGTATATCCCCTACTTCTACTCCTCCTACACCGGCGGGAACGTCTCCCGGCTGACGAACAAAAAGAAGATCGTGGTACTGGGCGCAGGCCCCATCCGCATCGGTCAGGGCGTGGAATTCGACTACTCCACCGTCCACGCCGTCATGACCATCAAAAAGGCGGGCTACGAGGCCATCATCATCAACAATAACCCCGAGACCGTCTCCACCGACTACACCACCGCCGACAAGCTGTATTTTGAGCCGTTGACCCCCGAGGATGTGATGAACATCATCGACTTTGAAAAGCCCGACGGCGTAATTGCGTCCCTGGGCGGCCAGACCGCCATCAATCTGGCCCAGCCCCTCCATGACCGGGGCGTGAAGATCATCGGCACCGGCTGCGAGGCCATCGACAGAGCCGAAAACCGGGACGCCTTTGAAAAGCTCCTGAAAGAGCTGGACATCCCCCAGCCCAAGGGCAGAGCCGTCACCAAAATCGAGGACGGTCTCGCGGCGGCGAATGAGATTGGCTACCCCGTGCTGGTACGTCCCAGCTTCGTGCTGGGCGGCCGCGCCATGCAGATCGTGGCAAACGAGACCCAGCTGCGCCGCTACCTGAAAAGCGCCGTGGAAATCGACGAGGACAAGCCCGTTCTGGTGGACAAATACATTCAGGGCCGTGAAGTGGAGATCGACGCCATCTGCGACGGCCGGGACGTGTTCGTCCCCGGCATCATGGAACTGGTGGAGCGCACCGGCGTTCACTCCGGCGACTCCATCTCCGTCTACCCCTCCTTCTCCATCTCCGACAAGGTCAAGGGCATCATTCTGCAATACGCCAAAAAGCTGGGTCTGGGCATCGGCATTGTCGGCCTGTTCAACGTGCAGTTCATCGTAGACCCCGAGGACAACGTGTCCGTCATCGAGGTCAACCCCCGTTCCTCCCGCACGGTGCCCTTCCTGAGCAAGGCCACGGGCTACAGCCTTGCGGACATCGCCACCGACGTGATTCTGGGTCTGAGTCTGAAGGAGCAGGGCTTCTTCGACATCTACCCCGCCGAAAAGGAGCGCTGGTACGTCAAAGCGCCGGTATTCTCCTTCAATAAAATTCGCGGTCTGGACGCCTATCTGACTCCCGAAATGAAGTCCACCGGCGAGGCCATCGGCTATGACCGCACCATGACCCGCGCCCTGTACAAGGCGCTGCAGGCCTCCGGCATGAAGCTGCAGAACTACGGCACCGTCCTTGCCACCATCGCCGACCGGGACAAGGAGGAAGCGCTGCCCCTGATCCGCCGGTTCTACCGTCTGGGCTTCAACATCGAGGCCACCACCGGCACCGCCCACTATCTCAAGGAGCACGGCATCCGCACCCATGTTCTGGGCAAGATCAGCGACGGCAGCGACGAAATCCCCAACGCGCTGCGTCAGGGACACATTGCCTACGTCATCAACACCCGCGACCCCGGCTCCAGCGGCCGGGACGGCATAAAAATCCGCCGGATCGCCACGGAGCATAACGTGACGCTGTTTACCGCGCTGGACACCATCCGGGTTCTGCTGGATGTACTGGAAGAAACCACTTTGACGATTTCCACCATCGACGCTTAACGAAAATCCATTTCCCGGAAGGAGCGACCATGAAACAGAGCATTTTCACGATTCTTTCCAATACCCCCCTGACGGATTGCGTCTACAAAATGGTGCTTTCCGGAGACACCTCCGCCATTACCGCCCCGGGGCAGTTTGTCAACATTCAGATCACGGGGAAGTTCCTCCGCCGTCCCATTTCCGTGTGCGACTATGACGGCAGCACCCTCACCATCGTCTACAAGGTGGTGGGCAAGGGTACGGAAATTCTCTCCCGGATGGTTGCCGGGGAGAAGCTGGACATCCTGACCGGCCTTGGCAACGGCTTTGACGTGTCCTGCGGCGGGGAACACCCCCTGCTGGTGGGCGGCGGCGTCGGCATCCCGCCCCTGTACGGACTGGCCCGCCGTCTGACGGCGGAGCATCGTCAGGTCACGGCGGTGCTGGGCTACAACCGGGCGTCAGATATTTTTCTGGCGGAGGAGCTGCATGCGCTGGGCGTCACCGTCCGCCTCCTCACCGCCGACGGCAGCGCCGGGACCTGCGGCCTCGTCACCGACGGTATGGAGGGCGTGAATTACACCCACCTCTATACCTGCGGGCCGGAGGCCATGCTCCACGCCGTGTGGCAGCGCTGCCGCACCGATGGGCAGTTCAGCTTTGAAGAGCGCATGGGCTGCGGCTTCGGAGCCTGCATGGGCTGCACCTGCCGCACCAAATACGGCCACAAGCGCATCTGCAAGGACGGCCCCGTCATGCGGAAGGAGGAGATTTTATGGGAAGCCTGAGCGTCAATCTCTGCGGCATCGAGCTGGACAACCCGGTCATCCCCGCCTCCGGCACCTTTGGCTACGGTTATGAGTTTGCCGAACTGTACGACATCAACTGCCTTGGCACCTTCTCCTTCAAGGGAACCACAAAAGAACCCCGGTTCGGAAACCCCACGCCCCGCATCGCCGAGTGTACCGGCGGCATGATCAACGCCGTGGGGCTGCAAAATCCCGGCGTGGACAAAGTCATATCCGAAGAACTCCCGAAGCTGAAAGCCTGCTTCCACAAGCCCGTCATGGCCAACGTCTCCGGCTTTTCCGTGGCGGATTACGCCTATACCTGTGAAAAGCTGGATGAGGAGGAACAGGTGGGCTGGCTGGAAGTCAACGTCAGCTGCCCCAATGTTCACGGCGGCGGCATGAGCTTCGGCACCTGCCCGGAAGCCGCCGCAGAGGTGACGGCAGCGGTGAAAAAGGTCACGAAAAAGCCTGTTATCGTCAAGCTCTCCCCCAACGTCACCGATATTGTCTCCATCGCCAGAGCCTGTGAGGACGCGGGGGCGGACGGCATCAGCCTGATTAACACTCTGCTTGGTATGCGCATTGATCTGCGCACCCGCAAGCCCGTCATCGCCAACAAAATGGGCGGCTTTTCCGGCCCTGCCATCTTCCCGGTGGCGCTGCGCATGGTCTATCAGGTCGCAAATGCGGTAAACGTCCCCGTGGTGGGCATGGGCGGCGTCAGCAGCGCCGAGGATGTGGTGGAAATGATGCTGGCAGGCGCTACCGCCGTGGAGGTGGGCGCGGCCAATCTCGTAAACCCTTACGTCTGCCGGGACATCATCCGGGAGCTTCCCGCCGTCATGGAAAAATACAAAATTGAAAATCTGAAAGACATTATAGGAGGCGCGAAATAATGGGTAAGGACGTCATTGTTGCCTGCGATTTTTCATCCGCCGAGGCGACCTTCGCTTTTCTTGACAAATTCACCGGCCGCAAGCCCTTCGTGAAGATCGGCATGGAGCTGTACTACGCGGAAGGCCCCGCCATCGTCCGGGAGATCAAAGCCCGGGGGCACAAGATTTTTCTGGACTTAAAGCTCCACGACATCCCCAACACCGTGAAAAAAGCCATGTCCGTCCTGCGGAATCTGGACGTGGATATCACCAACCTCCACGCCGCCGGTACCACCGCCATGATGAAGGCCGCGCTGGAAGGTCTGACCCGGGAGGACGGCACCCGTCCCCTGCTGATCGCCGTGACCCAGCTGACCTCCACCGATCAGGCAGCCATGGAGTCCGACCTGCTCATTCATGAACCCATTGACGAAGTGGTCATGCACTACGCCGAGACCGCGAAAAACGCGGGTCTGGACGGCGTGGTCTGCTCTCCTCTGGAAGCGGGGAAGGTGCATGAGCGCTGCGGTCAGCACTTTCTCACCGTGACCCCCGGCGTCCGCTTCGCCGACGGAGACGTAGGCGACCAGAAGCGGGTGATGACCCCAGCCGCCGCCAAGGCCATCGGTTCGGACTACATCGTGGTCGGCCGTCCCATCACGGCCGCCGCCGACCCCGTGGCCGCCTACGAGCGCTGCGTGGCGGAATTCTGCGACTGAAATAAGGAGGAAGCATTTTGGAAAGCTACAAAAGAGAATTCATTCAGTTTCTGGAGAAGGCCGGTGTACTGAAGTTCGGCGATTTCACCGCCAAATCCGGCCGGAAAATCCCCTATTTCATCAACGCCGGGGAGATCAAAACCGGTAAGGAAATTGCGACTCTGGGCGAATTCTACGCCCGCGCCTACCGGAAAAAGCTGGGGCAGCGGAAGGCCGTCCTCTATGGCCCTGCCTACAAGGGCATTTCCATCGCCGTGTCCGCCGCCGTTGCCCTGAGTCGGGACGGGCTGGACGTTCCCTTCTTCTTCAACCGCAAGGAAGCCAAGGATCACGGCGAGGGCGGCGTGTTCGTGGGCTACGTCCCCAAGGCCGGTGAGGACGTGGTCATCGTAGAGGACGTCATCACCGCCGGGACTGCCATCCGGGAAAGCATGGCTATCTTAAGCCGTCTGGAGGGCGTCAAGGTCGCCGCCACATTTATTATGGTTGACCGCAAGGAGCGGGGCAAGGGCGAAAAGCTGGCCATGGAGGAAGTGGAAGAGGAATTTGGCTTCCCCGTCTACTCCGTGGTGGATGTGTATGACATCATCGCCTATCTGGAAGAAAATCCCGCCAACGCCGAAAATGTGGCGCGGATCAGAAATTATCTTGCCGTGAATGGAGCGAACGCATGAGAAGTCTGAACAGCATTCTGGATTTAGGCGTAGACGAGTTGGATGGGCTGATCGCCACCGCCAAGGACATCATTGCCCACCCGGAAAATTACTGGGACAGATGCGCCCACAAGAAGCTGGCGACCCTGTTCTTCGAGCCCTCCACCCGCACCCGCCTGAGCTTTGAGGCCGCGATGCTGGAGCTGGGCGGAAGCGTCATCGGCTTCAGCGAAGCCAGTTCTTCCTCCGCCTCCAAGGGTGAAAGCGTGGCGGACACCGCCAAAATTGTCAGCTGCTACGCAGACATCATCGCCATGCGCCACCCCAAGGAGGGTGCGCCCTACGTGGCAAGTCAGGCGGCCTCTATCCCCGTCATCAACGCCGGAGACGGCGGCCACAACCACCCCACCCAGACCCTTGCCGACCTGCTGACCATTTCCCGGGAAATGGGGCGGCTGGATAACCTCACCATCGGTCTGTGCGGCGACCTGAAATACGGCCGGACGGTTCACTCCCTGATTGAGGCCATGAGCCGCTACAAGGGCATTCAA
>OLSK01002382.1_pt1 | contig 11996 bp, 5 predicted proteins | sample 1672781 | NCBI WGS metagenome assembly OLSK01 (sample SAMEA3136723, study PRJEB25190) | human gut metagenome | biome: human gut; feature: human-associated habitat; material: faeces | place: Austria | collected 2013 | reverse complement strand
ATTATAATATAGAAGCAGATAATAATATATCTCTTAATTTAAAATATTAATATTTTCTGTTTCGACATAAATTTACAAACATTTAATACCCAGACTTCTGATCTAAATTTGGATTAATATCCATTTCACTTTGAGGGAAAGGCCATACATAATACCGATCTTCAAAATGACAAGGACCACCTGGAGTAACCAAATTATTCATTACATCCTTAGCGATTTTCCAACGGATCAAATCAAAATGTCTCAATCCTTCAAATGCCAATTCTCTTCTTCGTTCCTTTCGAAGCTCATCTCTTGTTACAGAAGATACCGTTTCCAATCCTGCTCGTTCACGGATACTATTAAAGACTTGAACAGCCAAAGGATCTGTCGTAACTCCATTATTTTGTTCGAGCATTGCTTCCACATACATCAGAAGAACATCTGCATATCTTAAAACAATTATATTATTATCCGTTCTAAAATCGTAAGCACTATTTGAATAAATGTTCTTATTGTTTTTATCAAAATGTTTTAATAAAATATATCCCGTCAAAGTCGTTTGTTCTGTTTCAACTTCCTCTCCAAAAGGATTTGTCCATCTCTTTTCTCCTCCTCCTACATATACATACCAAGATTTGGCTCGTTTATCTTTTTCTATATCATATACATCTATCAAATCTTGTGTAGGGCTCAATGCATTCCAATAATAAAACTCCATTTCTGCATCATGACGATAATCCGGATTCATATAATTAATGGAGAATATAATTTCCGGATTATTGGCCTGTCCTTCTCGTTTAATAAAAATAGACTCATAAGTATCGGCCAGTTTATTTTTTCCCGCATCAATGATACCTTTTGTTTCACTTTCTACTGTCTTCCAGTCACCTCTAAATAAAGCGACACGAGCCTTCAAAGCTTTAGCTGATGCCTTCACGGCGTGTCCACTTGTATAAGCTACATCTTCCAAATTTTCAACAGCAAAATCAAGATCCTCATTGATAAAAGCATACACATCTTCTGCCGGACTCTGTTTTACTTTATAATCTTCTATCGTATCCAATAACTCTTTATATAAAGGAACATCTCCATAATGCATTACTAAATTGAAATAACAATAGGCTCTTAGAAAACGAACCTCTGCTTCATATTTATTGGCATCAGAATCAGAAGCAAAAATAGACTCCTTCACCTGATAAAAATTCTTTAAAAATACATTACAAGCAGAGATAGCCGTATAAGAACCTGCATACACACCACTCACTGGACCTCCTGTCGTCGACTCAATGTTACCTTGCTGCATATTAAAGAAAACCATTTGAGATCCATGCCTACAATAAGCATTATCAGTCATACCTTCAAGCCAATGCATATTCCAATCCATATAACCATTTTTCATTTTGGAATATACACCAGTTAATCCCATTTCAATATCCCTTTCTGATTTCCAGAAATTATCAGGACCTAATTGATCCTGAGGAAATAAATCCATCTCGTGACAAGAAGTCAAATAGAAAGCCCCAAATAACACAAGAGCTAAATTAAATAACTTATTTATTTTCATATGAATAATCATTTAGAATCGTAAATTAACACCTAAAGAATACGTTTTTGCTTGTGGATATTGAACGTGCCAACCATCCCCACCTCTTTCCGGGTCATAATCCGGATAGTCTGTAAACGTAAACAAATTTTCACCAGAGAAGTATACCCTTAAAAATTCAATTCCTATCTTATTCAAATAGCGTTTAGGAATATTATATCCAAATTGTAGATTCTTCAATCGCAAATAAGATGCGTCTTTTAAATTATAGGTAGACCTTGTATTACACATAGGAGCATATCCCCATACATACAAAGCTGGTACATTTGTATCCGTATTTTCCGGAGTCCACGCATCCAAGAATTTTCTACTAGGTGACGCTCCTTGTGCAAAAGGATCTTCACCAAATCCATCTGTCCAAATCTTTCGTCCTTCCACACCTTGGAAGAATAAAGACAAGTCAAAATCTTTATAACCAAAATTCAGATTAAAAGAATACAACATCTTAGGATAAACACCTTCCACCATCGTCCGGTCTTCGCTATTGATCACACCATCTTCATTCAAATCCTTGAATTTAATATCTCCAGGTTGTGGATTATTGGGATGCTTGGGGGAATTGGCTATATCTTCTTCTGATTGGAATATTCCATCCCAAATATAAAGATAATGTTCTCCATAGGGTTTCCCTTCTTCATATATATAGCTTCCATAAGAAGGAGCCATTAATTGAAGTACTTTATTCTTATTAAAAGAGGCCATAAAACTTGCTCCATACGTAAAATCGCCAATCCTGTTTTGATGTCCTACTTCGAATTCAACACCTCGATTTCGTAATTTTCCATAATTAACTGTTGGAGCCGACATTCCAACACTTGCAGGAATAGGAGCTTGTGACAATATACCATCAGTAACCTTATTATACCAGTCAAACGTCAAACTGAATAAGCCATTGGCTAAATTAGCTTCCAAACCTATATCTGTTGCTGTTGTTGTTTCCCATTTCAAATCTTTGTTTTTCAATGCATTTTGTACAACACCTTGAGCAATTTCATTGTCAAATATATAAGAAGCTGTTTGATATACATCCTGATATGGATAATTACCAATTTCTGAGTTACCTAATTTTCCCCAAGAAGCTCTCAGTTTTAAATTATTCACCCAAGATAAATTGTCCTTAATGAAGTTTTCCTCAGAAATGCGCCATGCTGCAGAAAAAGAAGGGAAAATACCCCATCGGTTATCTTTATAAATACGACTTGTTCCATCATATCTAAAGTTCACTTCTGCCAGATATTTACCTTGATAGGCATAATTTAATCTTCCAAATAAAGATCTTAACGCAAATTCAGTTATATTTCCGGATAATGTTTGTCCTTCTGTCGAACCTCCGTTCAGCTCAGTCATCGAATCTGATGGATAAAAATCTCGACGCCCACTCATGGTTCGAAGACTTTGTCCTTCGTCTTGAAAACCCAACAAGGCACTTAAAGAATGATCAGGTGTTATATCCCATTGATAATCCAACGTGGTATAAAACATAGTATATAATTGTCTGTGGGTATAATTATATACTCCTTTTTCAGGGAAGAAATCTGTAGCCAAGATATGTTCATTACGTCCCCCTGAGAGATATTCAGATTCTGGAAGATAATAATAACCTTCTGGATGAGCAGGATAATGTTGCTTTTGGAATTGGTCGGCATAACGGAATCCGGCACGTGCATTCCATGTCAATTTCATATTATCCTTTTTAATGAAATCAACCATTGCATAAGCTTGTGCATTTGCGATCCAATTCTCTATATTTCGGGAAGTTTCATTCATGGCCCAAACAGGATTTCGATTTTGCCAATCTCCACCATACTTTTCAGGCATGCTTTCATAAGAATATCTTCCACTCCCATCTGGCAAATAAGGCATAGTCATTGGACGAGATGAAGCGATCATCAATACCAAAGACTCATTCGTATAATAAGGTTCTCCTACCTTTCCATTATAAAATTGAGATGTAGCACCGATCTTAATTCTGTCATGCACTTGAGCCTCCAAATTCATCAATCCAGTCAACCGCTGATAATCATGATTGGACAGTAAACCGTCCTGATCTAAATAGCCTAAACTCACATTATAAGTTACTTTCTCCGTACCTCCATTAATACCAATATTATGAGTCATCGTATGTCCAGTCTTGAATGTTTCTTCCATCCAATTATAATCCGGATATAATAACTTATTTCTATTAGGATCCTTATATCTATCTATCATTTCTTGGGAGTATTTGGTACGTCCTCCTATTCGATCTGCCATCTGATTATACATTTCCATATAAGTAGCAGAATCCCAAATCTGATCGCCTAATTTAGTTGCTTGCTGCCAACCATAATTAAAACTATAAGAGATTTGTGCTTTTCCCGCTTTACCTTTTTTCGTTGTAACCAGAATCACACCATTCGCTGCTCTTGCTCCATAAATTGAAGAAGATGCAGCATCTTTCAACACGCTAATCGATTCTATATCTTCCGGAGCTAAAGCACTGAGTTCTCCCACAACTCCATCAACCAATATTAAAGGAGCCGAGTCGGCACCAAAAGAACCTTTTCCTCGCACTAAGATAGATCCAGAATCTCGCCCTGGCTGAGCCGTATTAGTCACAATTTGTAATCCATTTACTTTTCCTTGGATCATATTCTGTACATTCGGCTGCGGACGTTCTATCAATTCTTTGGAACTCACAGAAGATACAGACCCTGTCAAATTCACCTTCTTCTGTGTTCCATATCCTACAACCACTAATTCATCCAATGCTTCTGCATCTTCTTTCATGGCTATAGACAGATTAGTCTGTTTTCCTACTTTGATTTCCTGATTGGCAAATCCAATATAGGAGACAACTAAAGTTGCACCTTCTTCTACATCCAATGAGAATTTACCGTCCATGTCGGTAATCGTTCCATTGGTGGTACCTTTTACCATCACATTGGCACCGATTACAGGTATACCAGTAACATCTAATACTGTTCCTAAGATTTTTTTAGCTTGAAGCCTCTCTTGATTAACCGTTATCGGACTATCCGTTATTAGCTTTTCCGCTAACAGCGGTTGCAAAGCTGTTGAAAATGAAAACAGTCCCACGAGTAATTGCTTTTTCATGCTATAAACTTTTTATTAAATCTATACTTCGGTAAATTCTTACCGAAACAACTTAAACAATAAAACCAGCAAAAGCTGGTTCGAAAACACTTAAGAGGTCATTGAAATGTTGCCAAAAACAAATAGTTAAACATGAAAAAATGTGCTGATAAAAGTGTCTAAAATACTGAAGGCAAGGAAGAAAAGCATTTTTTAACAAATTAGAAGTTGCAACTCATCTATTTATGGCTAAAGAAACACTCCTTATGTAATACCAATCCGTATGCCTTACGGTTCTCGAAAGGTACGTTTCCTTAACCGTCTGCCATCTGCAGTCAATTTAATCCAAGCGGCATGCAAGAGACCCGGGATAACATATATCCTCTTGCATGTCTTTCACACACAATGCTTATATGATTGAACTATTTATTTGCATGTTAGGAATCAAGCCGAACACGCAAGTTATTGACAAATTTTTCAAAGAACTCTATTTATTTACTGCCAGAGCCGCTTAGGCTTGGCTGATTTTTAACGAACTATTGTAAATTAAACACATACTTTATTTTTTTACAAAGGAACCTTGTTTTGCCTGTATTCTGATTAAATATAATGGCGTAGCACTATTTCTAACGTTTTGCCTATAAAAGCAGATTCATTTCCACTGCACCATCTTCCGGCAACATAATATGCCATCCATAAAAAATAAACTAAAAATAAATCTGTTCACACTTTCATTTTTATGTTACGTAAGCAAAAGGAGTTATAGCCACTTACGGTCGCTATAACTCCTTTTGCTTCTTAACTTGCGATAGTTAATTCAAAATAGCAAATGTGACAAAAATACCATGCCCCTATTCACCGATAAGCGAAACTTGTCCAGATACAGTATCCGAGCCGGTATTTTTAATTCGTAGCTGTGGTTCTACACCATTGTTACCACGAATATCGTCTGGCAAAGTTACCTTATAGACGGTTCTCAGATTATCGTTATGCAGCACTTTATCGGAAACATCGTCAATCAGCACCTTTCCATCAGCAACCAGTTTCATATTGGAACAAACGGCAGAGCTTTTTCCGCCTTTCTTTTCAAGCAGAATGGCTGACAGTTTATTCAGTTTATCTGCCGGAATCCGGAAAGACAAGGTTTCTACTTTCTCAGGTGCAACAGTCCACGTTCCCAGTTCTCCTTTTTTAGCATTGGGGATTAGAGACGGAGTTATGAATGCAGCATAATCCATCAACGAACGAGCTGTATTTACTACATCAGCAGGAGGAGTCTGCGAAGGACATCCCTCCGACTCTACCCAATTATTTTCCCATGCAGCAAAGTCGAAGCCAACTCCTTTTTTCCTACTTGCAAAATAGTGTTTCCAACGCGGCAAATAATAGTCGCGAATCAGCCCAGACCATACTCTTGCAGAGTAGTCTTCTACCGGAGGTCCCCAAATTGTGACGATACGTCTTGCATTTCTTTCATACTGCCTACGTTGTTCGGGAGTCACAGCCTGTTTATGGGCAAATTCAATCCAACGCTCCAAGCGCAATGTGGGGTGAGTGCTTAGCAATGCATCCATACCCAACATAATGTGTTCAAAGTCTTTCTCGAATTTAGCAGCCCGTAGCGTATCGCCTATCTCATATTGCCAATCTATTGCCTTCACCAAAAGTTCTGCCTTACCACCTAAATAGAGAGCTGTCAACTCTGCCAAATCCGCCAAATAAAGTGGATTGTCCTTCATCTGACCGCCTACTTCCACAAAAGATTCTATTGCCTTAAAGAACGAAGGGTTTATATTGATTGAGCCATTGCGTACCGTACCGGGACGGAACTGCCAGTTGTAACGAGGATGGTCGGTAAACGTTCCATAGACCGACTCCAACAGCAAATCCCAGCATCGGCGAACAGCCGTCGGATAGCTGCCATAACGGTTGGAAGAATAATCTTTCAACCATTCATGAATATCAATCTCTTTGTCCGACCATCCGGCATCAGACAACAGTTCATAGATGACTTCATTATTTTCTATACCTTCCGGAGCCATTCCATGTGCCAGCAAACGACCTTTATTTGGAGAAGACAACGCTTCAAGATGGCCGTTGGCATAGAAATCAAGAATACCTGTCATGCCCGTCTTACCTCCCATACTTGGGATGACGCTATACACCCAAGGCTTATTATAGAAACCTTTATAATACTCCCAATTCACTTCCGAATGCCAGAAATGCCTGTTATAGTCTACTGCCAAATCCAACAGGAGCATCTTGTCGTCAGGCACTTTGGAAACCAAAGCTCCTAACGTTTCATAATCCCATATATGACGCTGGTAGCCAAACATCCAACCCTGCATAGTCCATACAGCATCAGGATTGCCATGACGGATTGACTGATAAACCTTGTCGCCATAAGAAGCAAGCAACTCATAACGCTCTTTCGACCCCTTGGCTGGGAAAGGTATGTCCATTTCATTAAAGCTGTCCACCAGATAATAATCATTCTTACCGAACTCTTTCTCCCACTCTCGGATGAATGCCGTTCCTATCTTTGAGAACAGTTCTTCCTGCGGAGAAATCATCCAATTGCAGAAGGCTCCGCCCCAATGGGTCTGGATGATATGCAGGTTTGGGTAGATACGTTTGAAGGCTTCTGGAATAAATCCGGGGAATCCAGGACATATAGGCTTCATACCCAGACTTTTCATACGGTTCAGTATCTTGTGTTGCAACGCTATTTGCTGGCGATGCCAGTCTTCGTTAAGAGGGCCGTCTATGCCACTCACATTTCCCATACGCATCCAAGGCAAATGGGCGGGACCGACAAAATAGCTGTTTATCTCTTCATCGGTCAGACCCATCTTCTTCCATACACGGGCGATAATCGCTTCATAGCCTACCAATGCCAAGGGCATATCTATGCCATGCAACGCCATCCAGTCAATCTCCTTTTCCCAGCGTTCCCAGTCCCAATAGGGCATGGAATAACCATACGTGCAAACATTGAACATATAATGATGGGCAAAAGGAGAGACTACTTGCTTCTCCGTACCGTCTAGCAGCTGTTGCGGAAAACGGATGTTGCAACCCGACCAGCTGTAAAGCCCAGCACGGTTGCTCTTCACAAAATCGTAGAATCCGCGACACAAAGCCACAGGACTACTTCCCTCTATCTTCAATACGCCATGGTCTACCCGATACTTGAAAGCTGTTTTACCATCAAGTTTCCCTTTATTAGGCTTCAACACTAAAGATATGGGCAGATCCGATTTTCCCGTAACACGTTCTATGACATTACGGGGTTCTGTCAAACCCTTCTTCTGCCCCCAAATGGCTTGCAAAGAAATGGTTAGCAGACATAGACTGAACAATATGATTCTTTTCATCGTTAAAATATATTTTTGTTTTTGACTGCTATCCCATTATTTTCTTGCCGAAAGTACCCGTGGAACGAACCAAGTATACCAAGACAAAAGAAACAAGCAGAACTAAGATGTTTTCAAAGAAGACTTTGAGAAGAACCGGCATCTCGCATGATTTGAATAATAGGAAAACAGGTCCGACAAAAAAGTAGTGACACATCCAGATGCCAAATGTGCAGATAGAGAATTGGCTGATGAACCGATTGACCCTCTTATTCTCAAAGCGCAAGTCTTTACCAATCAAGAAGATGGCAAAAGTCATAAGCACCACATTCGGACTGCAAAATGTGAAGAACAATTCTACCATGGCTTCCGACTGCCCTCTACTGCCGTAGCATTCTTGAAGCCGATGAGCGTGACGGCATAACCTATGGCAAAGGCTATGGCTGCCAATGCATATTTCGAAACTTTCGACATTTGCAGTGGGTATTTTACCAAATGGTATCCCAGCAACATGTAGCCGCTGAAACCTGCAAAATAATAGAATAGCCCAAACTCGTTCCATGAACATTCGCCAAATAGATTCTCTGTGAGATAATTCCTCAAATAGGGAACAAACAACGATACAGCCCATATGGCAAGGAAGATGCGCTGTGAACGTTTGTCGGACTTCTCCACCCAAGCGGAGAACACTGGGATATAAAGGTAAATGCCAATGAGCAAGTATACATACCACATCTGAATGGCAAAAGCCGAGAAGTTAAATGGTATCATAAGGATGTTTCGCAGGGCATCGCCAAACGCCTGCGAGGTGTCGGTCCACTTAAAGAACACATGGATAGTCTCCGGATCGCAGTTCAACAGTCCGGTAAACCAAGGGAACAGGTTGTAGAGCACCGACCATACAAGGAATGGAATGAGAACTCTTGATATTCGTTTTTTGTAGAAACTGCCCATATCCATTTTGGTGGGAAGCAGCAGAATTCCGGTTACCATCATAAACAGTGGTATTGCCGGGCATGTGAAAGAATTGTAAACACTGCCCCAAAGATTATACCACGGCAGTGCGCGTTCAGCTGGGGTCACATTGTCCACACAATGGCTTGCTACCATTAGAAATATGGCGATGACTTTCAGAAAGTCCAAATAAATGATTCGTTGTTTTGCTGTTACAGTTTCCATATTCTTCGGTTTGATTATTTTGTTTAATAAAAATAGTTTACAGGATTTTACAAACAAAACTGAGCCCACTTAAAAAAAATAGGACCCAGTTACTATATAGAGTTTTCTTTGTGTTAATTGGCTTCTCCGAAATCGAAGTTGCCCTTGTCAATGCCCTCGAAGACAAACACCGATGACTTTGGCATTGATATGGTTATCTCCTTGTCGATGTCCACAGCCTTGCCTACAGGCAGACCACTTATGCCACCCTTGCCTATGTGCTGGTCGGCGAATGAGCTGCGCAGTTTGACTGAAGTCTTGATGTACGAGGGAATGTCAAACACCTTGCGCAAGGTAGTTGTGAGAGTCTGTTCAGCAATGTCTGGATTGCGCAGAGTGAGCACTGTTTTCTTGCCGTTCCATGCAGCCCAACCATAGATATTGGCTTTCTTGCCATCCCAAGGATTGCCACCTACCCAATGGATGTCGGGCAGCACGTCGGCATTGCGCTCCTGCCAATCCATACATACAGCAAGTTCCTTCCACAGCATTCCTTTCTTGCCCTTGCGGTTCTTTATCTCGTCGAGGAGTTTGTAGTCGGTGTAAAGTTCAACCATTGACGAGCCACAACCGAAGGCGCAACGTATCTCTCGCACAATGCCGTCATAGTCCATGGTCTTGGACACAGCACCGAAGCGTGACAGCAGAACACCATGGGTCATCAGTGTATTGATAGGACAGATGGGTGAGCGGTCGATGAAGTTCTGGTGAACAAGACGGTCGCGATAGGTAATCCACTGCTCACGGTCGTCGCCCACTCCGATTGTGCCGTAGTCTTGCTCTTGTCGCCATATGGCATCGCTTACATGAAACCAAAACGGTGAAGCCCATGTGCCCACGGTGGTGTTGAAGAATATGTCCTTACGTTTCTTGCGCACATCGTTCTCTATACTGATGATGGCTTCGCAGTTCTCCAATCCTGCGTCTGTCATGTCGGGGCCTACAGAAGTGAACTGAGCACTGATACCGTCATACTTGAAGAAACGGAAGTCGTACTTGTCTATCATGTCGATGGAACACTTCACGAAGTAGTCGTAGTAGGCAGGATTGCTGAGCTGCATGCCGCCACGTCCGCTCCAATAGCCACGACGATACTCACCGCTTGCTCCGTATCCGCCTACAGGTCCGAGCCATACGCCAATACCTACACCCATCTCTCGTGCCATTCGGTCAACATTCTTGAAACCTTCGGGGAAGTTGGAATTGAATGTCCATGTGCCATAAGCATCCCAGCCATCATCAAAAACGAAGGCTACTGGAGCCTTGCCGTAAACATCATAGAACTTCTTCTTCCAATTGCTCACTACATCCTCGCATTGTGCAGCGGTCATATTGCCAGAATAATCACCCTTGAGATTCAACTTGTCTTCGGAATCATACTTGCCAAGATTGCCTGGGGCATCGTTACGGTCGATGTTTAGTTCATCCCACGAGTTGTAGATGGTCATAGGATGCCATGCGGCAGCACGTTCACGCTCGCTGTAGCAAAGGAATGAGCGTCGTGGCTGCCCCTCGGCAACTATACCCACAACACTGCTGACATTCCAAGTCTTGCCGGCTCTCAAAGTGGTGTGGCGCACCCAGTTGCCAATCATTGGAATCACATCACGGCTATTGATAGTGGCGATGTCTGCTGAATCCACATTGTTAGTATTGACACCCATCGGTGTCTCAAGACCAGCAAAAATCTTGTCGCTGAGAAGCACGGCACCACGAGTATTGCCTACAACAACCGGAGCTGATTTTGCCTTGCGGTTGTCAACAGCATATATCATAGGCTTGATGTTGTCCATGCGCACATCCTTGTCAGAAGAAATGTTCATCTCCGTACGAAGATAGTGTGAGCCATCACGCAGAACGGCACGCCATTCCACCTTGATGCTACCACGTGTGAAGATAGCCTTAACACCCTTGCCGTTGAATCGTTCTGAGCCTTTGGCGGCCTTGGTGTCTGCCATGTAGGTCTCGCCCTTGACGCTCACGAGCTTCATGTCGGAAGACGAGAACTCGGTGCAGTCAGCAAGACGCACGCTAAACAAATCGATTGATGGCAACAAATCCATAGCGCTGCATCCGTCGAAGCGCAGCTTGCCATCAACTATAGAATATGACGCTTCCAACAGACTGTTTGAAAGCACAAATTTTCGGGTTTCAGCCTTCAATGCTGCCACTCCTGCTTGCTTCTGCTGTGGAAATACCACCTTTTGTGCCAAAGCAGCTGTAGGAACATTGCTAAATATGCAACTCAGAAGAACCAAACCTAGCGTATTTTTAAGTATTTTCTGCATTACTTGTTTTTTAGAATTTGTATTATAAAATCATTTTTTACTTTATGCCTTAATTCCGCAAGTCTATTCTATGATTTTGTAACCATTTGAAAACCAGTTAATATATAAACATGTCTCTTTTCCAAGAAACAATACAGAAACAAAATATCAAAGAAACAACATTTTCGCATTTTTCTTGTTTCCTATTGTTTCTTAGGTTTCTGTTGGTTGCATTTTAAGGCTTAGCTGAAAATTCATCAGTCTATTTTAACCGTATGCTACCTTCAAACAATCCCAACTGATTTTGTCGGAATCATTGATATTGTCATGCAGACTAAAAGAGAGAGAACCAAAGAGTCGTCTTGGTTTGCGGCAAGAATAATGCCATTTCGTACCTATGCATCAGTTGCCATACTGTTGCAAAGGTACATAAAATTCTCCATATATATACTTTACTTTGGTTTAGCCTATATATAAAGGCTAACCCGTAAAGTGAAC
>OLSK01002379.1_pt1 | contig 12008 bp, 10 predicted proteins | sample 1672781 | NCBI WGS metagenome assembly OLSK01 (sample SAMEA3136723, study PRJEB25190) | human gut metagenome | biome: human gut; feature: human-associated habitat; material: faeces | place: Austria | collected 2013 | reverse complement strand
CTTTCTGGTTTTGATAATAGTAAAGTTATTTTGATTGCTGGTGGTTTGGACCGTGGTAATGAATTTGATGAACTCATTCCTGACATTACCGATCTTAAGAAAATGGTGATTTTAGGGGAATCAGCTCCTCGTGTCAAGCGTGCTGCTGATAAAGCAGGAGTAACTTATCTTGATGCCAAAGATGTGGCAGATGCGACACGTATTGCTTTTGATCAAGCCATTGCAGGAGATGTTGTCTTGTTGAGCCCTGCAAATGCAAGCTGGGATATGTACAAGAATTTCGAAGTGCGTGGTGACGAATTTATCACAACTGTTGAGCAATTGAAGGGATAGGCTATGGCAAAAGCGAAAAAAATTGTTTTTACCGGTGGTGGAACTGTTGGACATGTGACTTTAAATCTTATCTTAATTCCAAAATTTCTAAAAGATGGATGGGAAGTGCACTATATTGGTGATAAGCACGGAATTGAACACGAGCAAATTGATAAATCTGGCTTGGATGTGACATTCCATAGTATTGCTACAGGTAAACTACGTCGTTATTTCTCATGGCAAAATATGTTGGATGTCTTTAAAGTTGGTTGGGGGATTCTACAGTCAATTGCAATTATTGCCAAGATTCGTCCTCAAGAACTCTTTTCAAAAGGTGGATTTGTCTCAGTGCCACCGGTAATTGCTTCTAAGTTATTAGGCGTTCCTGTATATGTACATGAGTCTGATCTTTCTATGGGCTTGGCCAATAAGATTGCCTATAAATTTGCGACTACTATGTTTACGACTTTTGAACAATCTAAAGGATTGGCGAAGACAAAACATATAGGTGCTATTACAAAGGTAGGGATGGCAACGTCCAATCAGTCTGATACTCTGGATAAGATTAAAGTACAGTTTGATGACAAGTTAAAAACTGTCCTTTTCATAGGTGGATCAGCTGGTGCAAAGGTATTTAATGATTTTATTAGTAATACTCCACAACTGACTGAAAAATATAATGTCATTAATATTTCTGGAGACTCTTCATTGAATACCTTAGAACGTCATCTTTATAGAGTTGATTATGTGACAGATTTGTATCAACCTCTTATGGATACGGCAGATTTAGTTGTCACTCGTGGTGGTTCAAATACGATTTTTGAATTGTTAGCTATGAAAAAACTTCATTTAATTATTCCTTTAGGGAAAGAAGCTAGCCGAGGAGACCAACTTGAAAATGCTGCCTATTTTGAACGAAAAGGTTACGCACGTCAATTACAGGAAACAGAATTAAGTTGGGAAACCTTAAATCATGAGCTTGAACAACTTGTTGAACATGCAGAGACTTACAAAGAAGCTATGGCTAAATCTGAGGAAATTACTTCTCCTGATGATTTTTATAACCTATTAGTGACTAGTATTTCAAATAAATAAAGGAATTTCATGGCAAAAAAGGATCAAAAATCACACGAAAAAAAAGTTCTGACGGAGTGGCAGAAGCGAAATCTAGAATTTTTGAGAAAACAAGAAACCAAAGATTCAGAAGAGATGACTAACAAAACAGGCGTTCATCCAGAAAAAGCCACATCTCAGGAGAACAAAATACCGGTAAAAAAAAAGGTCAAGAAGAAAAAAAGAAAAAAAGTCAATATGACTAGCAACATTCCAACTGCACAACAAAATCTTGCAGGGCTTGTTATTTTTATAGCTGTGATTTTAATCGTATTTTCACTCTTCTTTATCTCGCCTTGGTCTAAGCAAAAGATTCTTACAGTATCAGGAACAAAAAATGCTCTACCGGAAGATGTGAAAGTTGCAAGTGGTATTCTTGATACAGATTATATTACTAACGTTTTTTTCAACCAAGAAGAGATTGCATCAACTGTTGAAAAAACCAACGTTTGGGTTAAAAAGGCTACGGTAACTTATAGTTTTCCAAATCAATTTAATATTGCAGTGAAAGAATATCCAATCGTGGCTTATCGTCAAACATCAAATGGATATGTTTCTATTCTTGAAAGTGGTAAGACTGGAGGGACTGTTTCAGCAGGAAAACTACCAGATAAATTTATCACTTTAAAGATGGATGATGAAAAGAAAATTGAAGATTTAGTAAAAGAGTTGTATAAACTTGATAGTAAAATCAAGAATAATATTCAAATTATTAATTTAACGCCTACAAAAGCAACTACAGATTTGTTGACAATTGAGTTATATGATGGAAATTCTATTCGCGTTCCCCTCTCTCAATTAACGACTAAGTTACCTTATTACGAGAAAATTAAGAGTAAGCTTTCAAATGGATGTATTGTAGATATGGAGGTTGGCCTCTATACAACAACTCCTGAAGTAGAAGCATCAAAAACTGATAAGGATAAAAAGAAAGATAAAAGCAAGACAGATAAGAAGGAAGACAAAGAAATTTCTGACGAGGGTCAGGAAACAACGACACTAACTGAACAAAATACTGAGGAAGAAGCTAATGCTGAAAATTCAGATATTCAGGGAGTAGGAAAACCGACTGTTAATCAAGATAAAACTCTTCAACCTTCCCCTAGTCAAGACTAATATTGAATAATAAAAACGTAAATGCTGACATTTTACGTTTTTTTATGGTACAATAGTATCTGAATAATTCTGTATTTATACAGTTTACAAAGATATTGAATGGAAAGATTGAGAGGTCAGTGAATGGCTAGAGATGGCTTTTTTACAGGATTAGATATAGGAACTAGCTCGATTAAGGTTCTTGTTGCTGAGTTTATTGATGGATCAATGAATGTCATCGGAGTAAGTAATGTTAAGAGTTCTGGTGTGAAAGATGGCATCATTGTTGATATTGACGCTGCAGCAAAATCAATCAAAACAGCTATTGAGCAAGCAGAAGAAAAAGCCGGTATTGTGATTGAACAAGTGAATGTTGGGCTTCCAGCCAATCTTCTTCAAATTGAGCCTACACAAGGTATGATTCCTGTATCAAGTGAATCAAAAGAAATCAAAGATGAAGATGTTGAAAGTGTTGTTCGCTCAGCCTTGACTAAGAGTATTACACCTGAGCGTGAGGTTATCTCACTAGTTCCTGAAGAATTTATCGTTGATGGTTTTCAAGGGATTCATGATCCTCGTGGAATGATGGGGATTCGTCTTGAGATGAGAGGCCTCATTTACACAGGACCAACAACAATTCTTCACAATATTCGTAAGACAGTTGAGCGTGCAGGTATTCAGGTTGAGAATATCGTCATCTCTCCTCTTGCAATGACTCGTGCTGTCTTGAATGAAGGTGAGCGTGAATTTGGTGCTACTGTTATTGATATGGGTGGTGGTCAAACGACTGTTGCAACCATGCGTGCTCAAGAACTTCAGTTTACCAATATTTACCCTGAGGGTGGCGAATATATCACCAAGGATATTTCAAAAGTCTTAAAAACATCTATGCAAATTGCAGAAGCACTTAAGTTTAATTTTGGTAATGCTGACATTGAAGAAGCAAGTGAAACTGAAACTGTTCAGGTAGAGGTTGTAGGTGAAAATTCACCTGTTGAAATCACTGAGAAATACCTTGCTGAAATTATCTCAGCTCGTGTGAAGCATATCTTGGATAGAGTTAAACAAGACTTGACACGAGGTCGCCTACTTGATTTGCCTGGTGGCATTGTCCTTGTAGGTGGAACAGCCATCATGCCAGGTGTAGTTGAAGTTGCTCAGGAAATTTTTGAGACAAATGTGAAACTTTATATACCTAACCAAGTTGGCATCCGTAATCCAATGTTTGCAAATGTAATTAGTCTTGTTGAGTATGTTGGTCTCCTTACAGAAGTTGATATTATTGCTCAGCAAGCTGTGTGTGGTGAAGAGTATCTTCGTCGTAAACCTATCGACAATGAGGCGCCTACCTTGAGTTTTGATAGAACTCATACTCCAGCACCTCGAGTGACGCCACAACCAAATCGTATTCCAGTTGAGAATACCGTCGAGGTACCTCAACCGGTTGATGGAGAAAATCATGAACAAAAACAAAAACTTGGAGATCGTGTTCGTGGAATCTTCGGAAGTATGTTTGATTAATTGAATCTAGTAAAAGCGAGGAAATAAAATGAGTTTTTCATTTGATAGCGCATCAGTTCAGGGTGCGGTAATTAAAGTTATTGGTGTCGGTGGAGGTGGAGGAAATGCCATCAACCGAATGATTGAAGAAGGTCTTTCTGGTGTTGAATTTATTGCAGCTAACACGGATATTCAAGCGCTCAGCTCTTCTAAAGCAGAAACAGTTATCCAATTAGGTCCTAAATTGACTCGTGGTCTTGGTGCTGGAGGTCAACCTGAAGTTGGTCGTAAAGCAGCTGAAGAAAGTGAAGAAACACTTACAGAGGCACTTACAGGAGCTGATATGGTATTTATCACTGCTGGTATGGGTGGTGGTTCTGGTACAGGGGCAGCACCAGTTATTGCACGTATTGCGAAAAGCTTGGGTGCATTGACAGTAGCAGTGGTTACGCGTCCATTTGGATTTGAAGGTAATAAGCGTAGTTCCTTCGCTATTGAAGGTATTCAAGAATTGCGTGAACAAGTTGATACTCTTCTTATTATCTCTAACAACAACCTTCTTGAAATCGTTGATAAGAAAACTCCACTTCTTGAAGCCCTTAGTGAAGCAGATAATGTCCTACGCCAAGGGGTACAAGGTATTACAGACCTTATTACCAACCCAGGTTTAATCAACCTCGACTTTGCTGATGTGAAAACAGTTATGGCAAATAAAGGCAATGCGCTTATGGGGATTGGTATTGGTTCTGGTGAAGAACGTATTGTTGAAGCTGCACGCAAAGCAATCTATTCACCGCTTCTTGAAACAACTATCGATGGTGCAGAAGATGTTATCGTTAACGTAACTGGTGGCCTTGATATGACACTTACAGAGGCAGAAGAAGCATCTGAAATCGTTGGTCAAGCTGCTGGTAACGGTGTTAATATTTGGCTTGGTACATCAATCGATGATACTTTGAAAGATGAAATTCGTGTAACGGTTGTTGCAACGGGGGTTCGTCAAGAGCGTGCTGAAAAGGTATCTGGTATGAAAGCTCAACCACGCAAAGTGACTACAGCTCCTTCACAATCGTCAGTTCCTAATCAGCAAGTTGCTCAAGAACAACAACGTCTAGGTTCTCAAGCTTCATTTGAACGTCAACCAAATTTCGACTACAATGAAACACATTCAATGTCACAACCAGGCGTTCGTCCAACTATGGCAGCACCTCAACAAGAGCAATCAGCTTTTGGAAACTGGGACTTGAGACGTGATAATATTTCTCGTCCTAAGACAGGTGAACTTGATAGTCAATTGACTATGTCTACATTCTCAAGTGATGTTGAAGATGACGATGAATTGGAGACACCACCATTCTTTAAAAACCGTTAATAATGACTATAGAAGAAAATAAAAATGATGTTTATCAGGCGGTGAAGAGAGCATGTGAAAAAGCTAATCGCTCTAGCGAAGAAGTCAATATAATTGCCGTAACTAAGTATGTTTCAAGTGAAATCGCTGAAGAATTGGTTGAAACGGGAATTAAACACATTGCTGAAAACCGTGTTGATAAATTTTTAGATAAGTATCAGGCGTTAAAAAAATATGATTTGACATGGCACCTTATTGGTAGCCTACAACGTCGAAAAGTAAAGGATGTTATTAATTTAGTTGATTATTTTCATGCTTTGGATTCTGTTAAATTGGCAGAGGAAATTCAAAAGCGTGCGGATCATACCATTAATTGCTTCCTCCAAGTTAATGTTTCAGGTGAGGAGTCGAAACATGGTTTTTCACCTGAAGAACTTGACACTGTTCTAAATCAAATTAAAAATCTTGATAAAATTTGTATAGTAGGGCTAATGACTATGGCTCCAATTGATGCGAATACTCAAGAACTTGATAAGATTTTTGCTGAGACAAATGAACTTAGACAATCAATTCAAGATAAAAAACTAAAGAATGTTCCTTGTGATCAACTAAGCATGGGGATGAGTCGAGACTATGACATGGCTATTCAGAATGGATCAACCTTTGTTAGAATAGGCAGTGCATTCTTTAAAGAGAACGGAGAATAACCTTATGGCAATAAAAGATGCAATTGAAAAAATTGTTTCATATTTTGATGCCGACGAAGTAACAGATCATGAAGATGTTGCTAAAGAACGTCCAGTTAAAGTACAGAAAACTGAGCAGACACCACCTCAACAGCAACGTAAACCTGAGCGTCCTCAGGAAACAGTCCCTCCTCGTCGCCAACATATCAAATCAGACGTACAGAAAACTCAAGTCCTTAGTAGTTTACCTTTGAGTCGATCACAAGTTAATCAGGGATCCCAACAAATGAATACAACTAAAACTACTATTGCAATTAAATATCCTAAAAAATATGAAGATGCTCAAGAAATTGTAGAACTTTTGATTGAAAATGAATGTGTTTTAATTGATTTTCAATATATGTTAGAAGCACAAGCTCGTCGTTGTTTAGATTTTATTGATGGTGCTAGCAAGGTACTTACAGGAAACTTGCAAAAAGTTGGTTCTTCCATGTACTTGCTCACACCAATCAACGTTGTTGTTGACATCGAAGAGATTAGTTTGAGTCATGGAAATCAAGAATCTACTTTTGACTTCGACATGAAGAGACGTTAAGCCATGTTTGTATTACTATATGTTATTTGGGCACGTGTTATTAACTTGGTAGAGATACTCCTTGTAATCTATGCTTTGTTATCTTGGTTTCCAGGAGCTTATGATACAGCTCTTGGGAAGACTATTAGACAAATTGTTCAGCCAATTCTTGCACCATTTCGTAGGCTGAATTTGGTTTTTGCTGGTATTGATTTTTCAATAATCGTAATTGTACTTCTACTAAACTTTTCACTTAGAATTCTTAGATTTATTCTACTCTGATGTCAGATATTAAAAAAATTGAACAGCATTACTCGTTAGATGAACGGCCTTTTCTAGAGAAGGTTAGGGGATTTTGTCATTTAGTTGATGAGAGGTACAGTCCTTACTTAACTGATTTCTTGAATCCTCGTGAAATTCAGATTGTTGAAGAGTTGGCTCATTATTACAATTTAAAATTTTTTGTGAGTTCAACTCTTGAATCTGAAGAGTATGGAAGAGTGATACTTGCTCCCGAATATTACGAGCTTGAAGAAGATGACTTTGAAATTAAACGATTAGAAATCTTATATGCGAGACAGTTCAATAAATTGACACACCCAAAAGTTTTGGGAGCGCTGCTTAATCAGCTTGGTCTTGATCGTCAAGTATTTGGAGATATTATTCTTGATGAAGAAGGACGCGTTCAATTTTACATTGCTTCTCATTTAGCAAGTTATGCGATAATGACTATTACTAAGATTGGTAATGCTTCGGTTACTCTAAAAGAAGTAAGTAAAGACGATTGGATTTCAAATCAAGAAAACTATTCAAAAACTTTTGTCTTACTTTCCAGTATGCGTCTTGATAATGTGTTGGCGACGGTATTAAACTTATCTCGTTCTAACGCCTTAAAACTTATTGCTTCAGGAAAAGTAAAATTAAATTATAGACAAGTTGAGAAGGCTGATCAGGCGGTTATTATTGGTGATATGATTTCGGTTAGAGGTTATGGTCGATTTCGACTAGCTCAACAAGACGGATTTTCAAAGTCCGGAAAAGCTAAAATCGTTATTGAAAGTCTGTTAAGACGGAGAAAAAAGTAGTTATTTAATTTAAACCATTAAATATGGTAATGAAAAATAAAGGAGGCCTGTAATGGCTATTACAGCACTTGATATTAAAGATAAACAGTTTACAACTAAATTTCGTGGATATAATGAGCAAGAAGTTGATGAATTTCTTGATATTATTGTAGACGATTATGAAGATTTAGTTCGTGACAATCGTGAACTTGCTGCTCGTGTAAAAGAGCTTGAAGAAAAATTGGCTTATTTTGATGAAATGAAAGAATCATTGAGCCAGTCAGTTATCTTGGCTCAAGAAACAGCTGAAAAAGTTAAAGCTTCAGCAGCAGATGAATCAGCTAACTTGATTAACAAAGCCAACTTTAATGCGACACGCTTGATCGAAGAAGCTAAATCTAAGGCATCTGAAATTCTTCGTGATGCTACAGATGAAGCAAAACGTGTTGCTATTGAAACTGAAGAGCTTAAACGTCAAAGTCGTGTTTTTCACCAACGTCTTTTGGCTGCAGTTGAAGGTCAACTTAGCTTAGCAAGTGCTCCAGAATGGGGTGAATTGTTGCAACCAACAGCTATTTATCTTCAAAATTCAGATGCTGCCTTTAAAGAAGTTGTTGAAAAAGTGCTGGATGAACATGTTCCAGATTCAAACGATGCCGCTTCATTCGATGCGACTCGTCAATTCACTCCTGACGAAATGGCTGAACTTCAACGTCGCGTTGCTGAAAGTAATAAGCAAGTTGAAGATTTCTCTAGTCCAGAAGTTGATGAAACAAACGAAGTTGTTTCAACTCCAGTTGATTTTGGTATTCCAGACACTTTCGAGAGTGAAGTGGCAGATTTCCCAACTTCAGCACCAGTAGATGAAGATTTTGATTTGCAACCTGAGACAACAGGTGAAATTAATCTAAACGAAACACAAACGTTTAAATTGAATATTAGCGAATAAGAAAAATACAACTTACCAAGTATATTAACAGCGAGTGGGAGATGGTGTGAGTCCTACATTCCCTATTTGGGTAGTTATCATTTTCTAGCATTCTAGCTGAATTAAGTAAGCTAGAAGGATGGTCCTCCTTACGGACATTTGAGGGAGCAATGTTACTTGCTCTAAACTAAGGTGGTACCACGAGCTTTCGTCCTTTTTTGATGAAGGCTCTTTTTATTTAGTATAAAAAAATTAAAGAGGAGATATAATGAAACTTAAAGAAACATTAAATCTAGGTAAGACATCTTTTCCAATGCGTGCTGGACTTCCTAATAAAGAACCAATCTGGCAAAAAGAGTGGGAAGAAGCGAAAGTATATCAACGTCGTCAAGAGTTGAATCAAGGTAAACCACACTTCACACTTCATGATGGCCCTCCTTATGCCAATGGTAATATTCACGTGGGTCATGCGATGAATAAAATTTCTAAGGATATCATTGTTCGATCTAAATCAATGTCTGGTTTCTATGCTCCATTTATTCCTGGGTGGGATACACATGGTTTGCCAATTGAACAGGTATTGGCTAAGCAAGGCGTAAAACGTAAAGAACTTGATCGCGCTGAATACCTTAAGATGTGTCGTGATTATGCACTCTCACAAGTTGATAAGCAACGTGAAGATTTCAAACGTCTTGGTGTTTCAGCTGATTGGGAAAATCCTTATGTTACCTTGACACCAGACTATGAGGCAGCCCAAATCCGTGTCTTTGGCGAAATGGCTAAAAAGGGTTATATCTATCAAGGTGCGAAACCTGTATACTGGTCATGGTCATCAGAATCGGCACTTGCTGAAGCAGAGATTGAATATCATGATTTGGTTTCAACATCTCTTTACTATGCCAATAAGGTTAAAGATGGTAAAGGTGTTTTAGATACTGATACTTATATTGTTGTTTGGACTACAACACCATTTACAGTGACAGCCTCACGTGGTTTGACTGTAGGTGCAGATATTGAGTATGTTCTTGTAAAACCTGCTGGAGAAACTCGTAAGTTTATTGTTGCTTCTGAATTGCTAAATAGTCTTTCTGAGAAATTTGCTTGGGAAGAAGTAGAAGTTCTTAATACTTACCGTGGTGATGAATTAAATCAAATCGTTACAGAGCACCCTTGGGACAGTGAAGTTGATGAACTTGTAATTCTTGGTGAGCATGTTACAACAGACTCTGGTACAGGTATCGTCCATACAGCTCCTGGGTTTGGTGAGGATGACTATAACGTAGGTGTTGCTAATGGTCTTGAGGTTGTAGTAACTGTTAACGAACGTGGAATCATGATGGAAAATGCCGGTCCTGATTTTGCTGGTAAATTCTACGATAAAGTAGCTCCGATTGTTATGGAGAAACTTGGAGATTTACTTCTTGCGAAAGAAGAAATCTCTCACTCATACCCATTTGACTGGCGTACTAAGAAACCAATCATCTGGCGTGCAGTGCCACAATGGTTTGCATCTGTTTCTAAATTCCGTCAAGAAATCTTGGATGAAATTGAAAAAGTTAAATTCCATTCTGAGTGGGGTAAAGTTCGTCTTTACAACATGATTCGTGACCGTGGTGACTGGGTAATTTCTCGTCAACGTGCTTGGGGTGTTCCACTCCCAATCTTCTATGCTGAAGATAGAACACCAATCATGACTGAAGAAACGATTGAACATGTAGCTAAACTTTTTGAAGAGCATGGATCAGTTATTTGGTGGGAACGTGATGCCAAAGATCTTCTTCCAGAAGGTTTTACACATCCAGGTTCACCAAATGGTGAGTTCACTAAAGAAAATGATATTATGGATGTGTGGTTTGACTCAGGATCGTCATGGAATGGTGTTGTTGTAAACCGTCCAGAGTTAACATATCCAGCTGATCTCTATCTCGAAGGTTCAGACCAATACCGTGGTTGGTTCAACTCATCACTTATCACCTCAGTTGCCAACCATGGTGTTGCACCATATAAACAACTCTTGTCTCAAGGTTTTGCACTTGATGGTAAGGGTGAAAAGATGTCCAAATCTCTTGGAAATACAATTGCTCCTAGTGATGTTGAGAAACAATTTGGTGCTGAAATTCTTCGTCTTTGGGTAACAAGTGTAGATACTAGCAATGATGTTCGTATCTCAATGGATATCCTTAGCCAAGTATCAGAATCTTATCGTAAGATTCGTAACACACTTCGTTTCTTGATTGCTAATACATCTGACTTCAATCCAACAACTGATGCAGTAGCATTTGAAGATTTGCGCTCTGTCGATCAATATATGACTATTCGTTTTAACCAATTGGTTAAGAGTATTCGTGATGCCTATGAAAACTTTGAATTCTTGACTATTTACAAATCTTTAGTTAACTTCATTAATGTTGAATTGTCAGCCTTCTATCTTGATTTTGCCAAAGATGTCGTTTACATTGAGAGTGCTAAATCACTTGAACGTCGTCAAATGCAAACAGTCTTCTACGATATTCTTGTCAATATTACAAAACTATTGACACCAATTCTTCCTCACACTGCAGAAGAAATTTGGTCATATCTTGAATTTGAAAATGAAGACTATGTTCAATTGTCAGAGTTGCCAGAAGCAGAAGACTTTGCTAATCAAGATGCACTTCTTGAAAAATGGAATGCCTTCATGGACTTCCGTGGAAAAGCTCAAAAAGCTTTGGAAGAAGCTCGTAATGAAAAAGTTATTGGTAAATCGCTTGAAGCTCATTTAACTATCTATCCAGATGCTGAAGTAAAAGAACTTCTTGAAAGTTTGAATACTAACCTTGCTCAACTTTTGATTGTTTCAGCTCTAACTATTGCTGAAGGAGATGTTCCTGAATCTGCTGTAAGATTCCAAGGTGTTTCATTCACAGTAGAACGTGCTGAAGGTGAAGTATGTGACCGTTGTCGTCGTATTGATCCAACTACTAAAGAACGTAGCTACAACGCGACTATCTGTAATCACTGTGCTAGCATTATCGAAGAAAACTTTGCTGAAGTTGTGGCAGAAGGTTTCGAAGTTTAAAGCAAAATAAGCTAAAAAGAGTTGCTCTTTGTTAGCTGTAGTGGGTGACGAAAAGATAACATCTAGAGAGGACCATATAGGTCTTCTCTTTTTGAATGTTCAGAGTGATGAAAACACGCTTCCTAAAGGTGATAGAGGTTGTGATAATTAGCGAACTCTTCTGAGAAATCCAGTGTCTTCTCAAGGACTTCATGTGGGTTTAAGGTTTGACAAAAGGTTTTCGAATGAAATGATTTACGAGATAACTTACGGCTGTCCTTTTGAGAGAGTCACCAGTGATTTTTTAAATCTCAATAAGGTAGTGAATTCTTATTAAACTGGTTCATA
>OLSK01002378.1_pt1 | contig 12011 bp, 7 predicted proteins | sample 1672781 | NCBI WGS metagenome assembly OLSK01 (sample SAMEA3136723, study PRJEB25190) | human gut metagenome | biome: human gut; feature: human-associated habitat; material: faeces | place: Austria | collected 2013 | reverse complement strand
CAGTCGGCCGCATCCCCGGCAGCTTCATGCGCCGCGAGGGTAAGCCCAGCCTGCCGGCAGTCCTGGCATCCCGCCTGATCGACCGCCCCATGCGTCCCCTGTTCCCGACCGACCTGCGCAACGACGTCGTTATCGCATGCGAGGTCCTGTCCGTTGACCGCGATTGCAGCCCCGAGATCACCGCAATGATCGGCGCATCGGCAGCAGTCAGCATCTCCGACGTTCCCTTCAACGGCCCCATCGCAGGCATAGTCCTCGGCTGGGACGGCGAGAAATACCTGTTCAATCCCACCCAGGAAGAGCGCAAGACCAACCGCATGACCACCACCATCGCGGCAACCCATAAGAAGATCGTCATGATCGAGTCCGAGGCAGACCAGGTCCCCGAGGACGTAATGTACGAGGGCATCGTTCAGGCTCATGAGCACCTCCAGCCGGTTCTTGACCTCATCGACAAGATGGTCGCGGAGATCGGCAAGCCGAAGTTTGAGTACGAGCATGCTGCATTCGACGATGAGCTGTTCAATAAGCTGGTCGAGAACGAGTTTGCGGGCATGGAATACTGCATGGATACCGACGACAAGAACGTACGCGAGGCGCGCGTTAACGAGTGGGTCACCGCAATGGAGGAGAAGTACTCCGAGGAGCACCCCGACATGATGCAGTACATGGACGAGATCCTGTACAAGCTGCAGAAGAAGGTCGTCAAGAAATGGCTGCTGGCCGGCAAGCGCGTTGACGGCCGCGCAATGAACGAGATCCGCCCCCTCGGCAGCGAGGTCGGCATTATCCCCAGAGTTCACGGCTCGGCACTGTTCACCCGCGGCCAGACTCAGGTGCTTTCGATAGCTACCCTCGCGACTTTGTCCATGTCCCAGAAGCTCGACACCATCTGGGAAGAGGAAGAGAAGCGCTTCATGCATCACTATAACATGCCCTCTTACTCCACGGGCGAGGCTCGTGCCAGCCGCAGCACCGGCCGCCGCGAATACGGTCACGGCGCACTGGTCGAGAAGGCGCTCGAGAGCGTCATCCCCTCGGTAGAGGACTTCCCGTACACCATCCGCGTAGTCTCCGAGATCCTGTCCTCCAACGGCTCGACCTCGCAGGGCTCCATCTGCGGCACAACGCTGGCGCTTATGGACGCAGGCGTTCCCATTAAGGCTCCCGTTGCCGGCATCTCCTGCGGCCTTATTCAGGACGGCGACGATTTCACCACCTTTATCGACATCCAGGGCGTTGAGGACTTCCACGGCGAGATGGACTTCAAGGTCGCCGGAACCAAGACCGGTATCACCGCCATCCAGATGGACCTCAAGAACGACGGCCTCAAGCACGAGATCGTCAAGGAAGCTCTTGAGATCACCCGTGAGGCCCGCTACCAGATCCTCGACGAGGTCATGCTCAAGGCTCTGCCCGAACCGCGCAAGGAGCTTGCAAAGAGCGCACCGAAGATGATCCAGATGAAGATCAATCCCGACAAGATCCGCGAGGTCATCGGCTCCGGCGGCAAGGTCATCCAGAAGATCACCGCAGACACCGGCTGCAAGATCGACATTAACGACGACGGCTCCATCTTCATCGCGAGCTCCGACATCGAGGCCTGCCGCACCGCGCGCAAGACCATCGAGGACATCGTGTTCGAGCCGGAAGTCGGCGCACTGTACTACGGCAAGGTCTCCAATATCCGTTCCGACTTCGGCGCATGGGTCGAGCTGGTTCCCGGTAAGGACGGCCTTGTGAAGATCAAGGATCTTGAGTTCAAGCGCACCGAGAAGGTCGAAGACGTTCTCAAGGTCGGCGACATGACCTGGGTCAAGGTCATGAACGTCGGCCCGAAGGGCATCGACCTGAGCCGCAAGGACGCTCTCAAGGAGCGCGGCGAGCTTAAATAAGCCGCAAAACGTATAAAATCAGGATGCCGTTAACGGCATCCTGATTTTCTTATCTTTTCTTAAATCTGCGCTCCAGCCATTGCATTCGGGCGGCGGCAAGGCTAAAATAGCATTCCGTTGGAACGCTTATAAGTCACACAATAGAGAAAGGATAAAATTATGAAAAAATCTTGTGCAATAATCGCCGCAATACTGTCGCTGTGCATGCTCTGCGCCTGCGGCGCCATTCAGCCCGCGGCCGCGGATACTCCGGCTCCGACTCAGGCTCCCGCAAACACCTCCGAGTCTGCGGCTCCCTCGCCAGAAGTCACGGAAGCGCCCGAAGTCACGGAAGCGCCCGAAGCTTCCCCGGAAGTCACTGCCGCGCCCGAAGTTGATTACAACGCCGCCTACGCCTCCGTCCTGACCGCGTACCGCGACGCGCTGACTGCCAACGCCGGCGAGGGCGATCTGATGGGTGCCGGACTGTCCGTCCTGTGCATCTACGCCGGAGAGGACAAACCGGCCTGCGTCGGCTACTGCTTCGCCGACCTCGACGGCGACGGCACAAGCGAGCTGCTGATCGGCCAGATAAGCGGCGACGAATTCACCGACAAGGTAATCTTCGATGCGTACACTCTCGTCGACGGCGCGCCCGTGCAGTTGTTCCAGAGCCGCGAACGCGCGCGGTACTACCTGTGCGGCGACAACACCGTCGCGTTTGAAGGCTCCAGCGGCGCGGACTCCTCCGACAGCGAGCTGTACTCCGTCAGCGGCGGCGTGCTGACCGCGATCTCCGGCACGCCCGACAGCGCAAACTACGTCCGTCCGGAATTCACCGCGTTTTCGAATTATTAATGCGCAAAGCAGTATAAAAACATCCGTGGATAAGAGCAGATGCTCCCATCCACGGATGTTTCTTTATAAACTTACAGCGCTATCGGAACCGCGTCCGGCTCTATGGGGCACACATAGCCCGAAGCCGAGCGCTCCTTGAATTCGCTCTTGGCCTTTTCCAGCAGCTCCGGCTGCTCCAGAAGCTCTATCGCGGCGGAGGCAATGACCTTGCCCGCACAGAGCATCGCCTTGTGCGCCATGCTGCTCTTGCCGCAGGCGACGACCTGCCACGAATGTCCAGGCACGCCCGCGGGCCACGCCGCGACCTCTATCTGCGCGGTCGGCGTCTGCCAGCTCACGTCGCCGACGTCGGTGCTGCCCGGCCGGAAGCCCTCACCGGAATACTGCGGCATGAGGAAATCGTAGACGGGCTTGGTCATGTTCTCACTCAGCGCCTTGACCTGCTTGGCTATACCGGCGTCAAACTTCGCGCCGATGCCGGGTACGTTGCGCTCAGGAGGATATGTCGCCTTCAGCGCAGCGGCGTATTCCAGCTCTTCGGCGGTGCACTTCGGCACGCCGACCTCCTCAAAGCAGCCGTGCATGAGCTTCTCCAGCGTGTAGTTCGGCAGCAGCTCCGCCGTGCCGTCTATGAACACGCGGTCGTAGCTCGTGCCGGTCATCAGCGCCGCGCCCTTCGCAATATCGTCCACGCGCGCCTGAAGCTTTACTGAATCGGCCACCTTGTTAGCGCGCACCATGTACAGCACCGCGGACTCCGCCTGCACGACGTTCGGCGAGACGCCGCCAGCGTCGGTTATCGCGTAGTGTATGCGGCAGTCCTCGGTCATATGCTCGCGCAGGAACTGCACGCCGACGTTCATCAGCTCCACCGCGTCCAGCGCACTGCGCCCGTTATACGGATCGCCCGCGGCGTGGGCGGCTTTGCCGTGGAATTTATACAGCACCTGTATGCAGGAATTGTTCGTTCCGGTCACGTTCTGGTTCACATCCGACGGATGCCAGGTCAGCGCCGCGTCCAGCGCGTACCACGCGCCCTCGCGCGCCATATACGCCTTGCCCGCGCCGCCCTCTTCGCCGGGGCAGCCGAAATATATCACCGTGCCGGACTTGCCGCTCAGCTCCAGATACTTTTTCACCGCGACTGCCGCCGCAAGTGAGCCCGCGCCCAGCAGGTTATGCCCGCAGCCGTGACCGCTGCCACCGGAGACGATCGGCGCGTACTCCTCCGCACCCGCCGTCTGTGACAGGCCGGACAGCGCGTCGAACTCACCGAGAATGCCGATCACGGGCTTGCCGCTGCCGAATTTGCCGGAGAACGCGGTCTTTATCCCGCATATATTCTCCTCGACCTCGAAGCCCTCCGCACGCAGCGTGTCGCAGTACAGTTTCGCCGCGCCGAACTCCTTGAGCGACAGCTCAGGGTTATCCCATATTTTATCCGCTACCGACTCAAACAGTGCCGACTTCTCGTCAACGCTGCCGAGCGCAAGATTTTTAAGTTCACTCATCACAGCACCTTGGACAGAAAGTCCTTCAGACGCGGGCTCTGCGGGTTATCAAAGATGTCGGCAGGGCTGCCCTGCTCGACGATCTTGCCCTCATCCATGAATACCACACGATTGCCTACTTCCTTTGCAAAGCCCATCTCATGCGTTACAACGACCATCGTCATGCCCGTCTCGGCCAGATTCTTCATAACGTCCAGCACCTCGCCGACCATTTCGGGGTCGAGCGCGGAGGTCGGCTCGTCGAAGAGCATCACGTCAGGCTCCATCGCGAGTGCGCGCACTATCGCGACACGCTGCTTCTGGCCGCCGGAGAGCTGCGCGGGGTACGCATTGGCGCGGTCGCCAAGCCCGACGCGCTGCAGCAGCGTCTGTGCCTTGGCTTCGGCCTCGGCCTGCGGCATATGCTTGACCAGCACGGGAGCCATGGTCATGTTGCCCATTATCGTCTTGTGCGGGAAGAGGTTGAAATGCTGGAACACCATGCCCATCTTCCGGCGATGCTCGTCGAGGTCGATTTTCTTGCCCTGCGCGTCCTTTTTCTTGGTGATGTCCACGCCGTCAAACACTATGCTGCCGCTCGTCGGCTGCTCAAGCAGGTTCAGCGAGCGCAGGAAGGTGGATTTGCCGGAGCCGGAGGGACCGATGATGACGATGACGTCGCCCTTGCAGATATCGAGACTCACGCCGTCGAGCGCCTTTATCTCGCCCTTATTGAAATGCTTTTTCAGGTCAGTGACCTTTATCAGAACGTTGTTATTTGTCTCCACGGCTCATCTTCCTTTCAAAATGCCCGAACAGCTTGCTGAGGATGAAGGTCAGCAGGAAGTATATCACGCCGACTATCACCAGCGGCTCTATCGGCAGGTAGGTCGCGCCCTTGACAAGCAGGTACTGCGTCATAAGATCGCCGATGAAGAAGGTCGAGGCCAGCGAGGTGTCCTTGATTATCATGATAAACTCGTTGCCGAGGGCGGGGAGTATGGTCTTAAGCGCCTGCGGCATGACGACGTGCCAGAGGCACTGCGCCTTGCTCATGCCGAGGCTGCGCGCCGCCTCGCTCTGCCCCGCGTCAACGGACTTGATGCCGGAGCGTATGACCTCGGAGACGTAGGCCGCGCTGTTGCACACGAGCGCGATGGCGATGCACAGGAACTTCTGCTTGTTGAGCGCGGGGATAAGCTGCGGCAATGCAAAATAGAAGAAGTAGAGCTGTAGCAGCATGGGCGTACCGCGAATTATCTCGATATACGCCGTAGAAAGCCAGCGCAGAGGCGCAATGCGGGACATTTTCATGCCGGCAAGCAGAGTTGCAAGTATCGCGCCGAAGAAAACGGTTATCGCGGAGAGCAGCAGCGTGTAGCCCACGCCGTCTATCAGGAATTTATCCCAGTATTTAGTAAGTATCTTTACTATATTGTCAAAGCTTATAAAGCTCATTTTCCCACTCCTGTCAGTGCTTACTTAAGCAGCGGGATACCGTATCTCTACGCTATCCCGCTGCGTTCTGCTCGGGTCTATGCTCAGTCTATGGTCTTTTCGATTGCGTTTTCGGACTTGGCAAGCTCGATGGCTGCCTCGTACCATTCACCGTAGAGCCCGTCGGCGTATGCCTTGGCAAGCGCCTCATTGACGACTGCAAGCAGCTCATCCTCGCCCTTGGTGATAAGGACTACATTTGCCTCGTACTCGGCCTTTACCTCAATCTCGCAGGAGCAGACGGCAAGGTCGGGGTTGGAGTCGATTATCATTTCCGCATTGCCCTTTGCAACGACCAGAGCCTCGATATTACCGTTTTGAAGCTCGAGAACGCCGGTGCCGATGTCGCCGATGGTGATGGGGTTAGCGTCCGGAAGCTGATCGGTGAGAAGCTGCATCTGGAGAGAGGCGACCTGTGCGCCCACGTCAAGCCCGGCAAAATCTGCGGGGGTCTTGTATTTCTCGGTGTCGGCGGCGCGGACAAGTATCACCTGCTCGGTCTCGTTGTCGCCGGCGTAGTAGTAATCGGAGAGGTTATAGTTCTCGGCGCGTTCCTCGGTCCATGACCAGCCGGAAATGGAAATGGGAACGGTGGCGGTGTAAACTGCGGTCTGGCAGGCATCGAAGCCCATCGCTTCTATAGTGAGGTCAACGCCGATATAGTCAGCGATGTACTTTGCGAGGGACACGTCGAAGCCGACGTACTGCTCCTGACCGGACTTGGAAGCGTCAACGAACTCCATCGGGGAGAAGTCCGGAGACAGGGCAACGGTGAGAACGCCTTCGGCCTTGATCTTCTCCAGCGCGTTCTGCGGTTCGGAAGCGGCCGGGGTGGATGCGCTGCTGCCGCAGGCGCACAGCGCCGCGACCATTGCGATGCACATGATGATGCATACGAGCTTGCTTATCTTTTTCATTTTAAAATCCTCTTTCCCATGCTTGATTTTTGTTTTATTATCTGCAATGAATTAATATTCACTTGACATGCTGAATAATAGCAGGATTATTCAATAAAGTCAAGCATATTTTGTATAAATATTTGCTCAATTTCACGTTTTGTGAAATTTTATGCGCCGGACGGGAATTTGCCCGGCGCGGTTTGTATATTTTGATGTGCGAATATTCATTGATTTTTGCATTATGCAAAAAGGCTCCTATTTAGTAAGCTCTCAAGTAAAAATGCATGACAAAAGCCTGTGCGGTGCACAGGCTTTGTCATAAGCAAATTACTTGATGCCGTACTTCTTGTTGAACTTATCAACACGGCCGCTGGTGTCGACCAGCTTCTGCTTGCCGGTGTAGAAGGGGTGGCACTTGGAGCAGATTTCAACGGTGATGTTCTTCTTGGTGGAGCCGGTCTCGATGACGGCGCCGCAAGCACACTTGATAGTGGTCTGCTCGTACTTAGGATGGATTCCTTCCTTCATGGTTCTGTCTCCTCGTCATGTGCTGCCTTGATTGTGCGCGGACGCATAGTTACAAGACGCAAATGGAATTGTAACACAGTGCGGCGCGCAATGCAAGTATTTTTAAGAATTTTCCTCAGATTTCCGCATTTTCAGCGGGACTGTCACAGTCCTGCCCGCCGCGAGGAAATACAGCGCGCACTCCCGAACCGGCTTCCCGGTTATGCGCTCCATCGCCGCGGCATACGCGCGCAGCTGACCGGCATAGGTCTCGGCTCGCCGCTCGACCGCAGCGCCGCGGACGCGATCCGTCTTGTAGTCGATTATCACAAGCTCGCCGTCCTCTTCGATGCAGCAGTCCACAACGCCCTGAAGCAGCACCTGCTCGCCCGCCGCCGCGCCGAACACCTCATCCGCGCCGACCAGCAGCGAGAATTTGAACTCTCTGCGCATATTTTTCGCTGCGAGCATACGCCGCCCCAGCGGCGAACGGAACAGTCCGTCTATCGCTTCCGCGTCAACGGCCTCCGCCTCGCGCGCCGTGATGAACTTTTCCTCCTCCAGCCTCGCGATCTCGTGGTTTATCTCCGCGATGCTGCCGGTTTTGGAGAAATCCATGTATTGCAGCACCAGATGCGTCGCAACGCCGCGCTCCGTGCCCGTGGCCGGACGGTTCACCCTGCCGAAATCCGGTGTGCGGAAGCTGGGCGCGGGCTTCGGCGCAACGCTCTGCGCGTCCTCGTCCGCGGCGTTCCGCCCTTTCAGCTCCGTCGCCGTGACCTTCGACGGGAGACGCACCGCATCGGCATACGGATATTCAAAGCTCAGCTTTCGCTCAAGCTCCGCGATCATTCCCTCGTCGCTGCCCTCCACCGGCGTATCCGCCGCGCGCACGGGCGCGGCCGCCGCGGGTTCCGCAGTCTCCATGGCGATATGCCGCCCGCCGTCGGCGATGGTGGAATAGATCAGCCAGTCCAGCATCGACTGCGCCGAGGCCAGCACTTCGGGCGCCATCGGCGTTGTGACCGCCTCGCGCGCCTTCGCCAGCGTTTTCTCCGCGTCCTTCACAACACCCGTGACGATCAGCCGCTCTTTCGGCCGCGTCAGTGCGACGTAGAGAAGCCGCAGTTCCTCCGAGAGCGTCTCCCGCTCAAGGCGCAGGCGTATCGCGTGGCGGGCCAGCGTCGGGTACTCGATGCGCCGCTTCGTATCCGTCAGCTTCGGGCCGAGGCCGAGCTGCGGATGCACAAGCACGGAGTCCTGGCTGTCGCGCTTATTGAAGCGCCGCGCGGTGTCGCACAGGAACACCACGGGGAACTCAAGCCCCTTAGATTTATGTATTGACATTATCTGCACCGCCGACGCGGATGCCGCGCCCGATGCCGGTTCCTGTCCCTTTTCGGCCAGACGGCGCAGCCACAGCACGAAGCGGTGCAGCCCGCGGTATCCGCTGCTCTCAAAGCGCTCCGACAGCTCCACAAGCTCCAGCAGATTCGCGCGGCGCTGCTCGCCGTCCGTCATGGCGCTGCATATCGCGAGCATGTCCAGTTCGCCGCAGAGCCGCCATGTCAGCTCCGCCGCGCTCATATCCGGCGCTTCCGCGCGGAATCCGGCGAGCGTTCTGACAAAGCCCGCACATTTCTCGTCCGTCTCAGCTGCGGCGCACAGCGCCGTGTAGAAATCGCAGCGCTTACCGGAGGCGCGTATGGCGGACAGCTCGTCCGCCGTGAAGCCGAACACCGGCGAGCGCAGCACCGCGATGAGCGGAATGTCCTGATACGGATTATCTATGACCGCGAGCAGCGACATCATCGTCGATATCTCTATCGAGGTAAAGAAGCCGCCGCCCTGCACCGACGCAACGGGGATGCCCTGCTGCACCAGCGCGTTTCTGTACACGCCGCCGATCGAGTTTGCCGAGCGCAGCAGGATCGCAATGTCGCCGTATTCCAGCGGGCGCATACCGCCCCTGCCGCTCACCTCGGTGCGCACGTCTATCAGCTCGCGGATGCGCGCCGCGACATACTGCGCCTCAAGCTCGGTCTTGTCGGGGCTGTCCTCGTCCCCGCCGCCGCGCGGCAGCTCTATCAGCCGCAGCTCCGGCTTCGGAGCCTCGCCCTCATAGCTCGCGCCGCACTTGAGCGCCGCTGCCTCGTCATAGTCGATGTCGCCCAGTTCGCGCGACATGCACAGCCCGAACACGGCGTTCGCCGCGTCAAGCACCTCGCTGCGGGAGCGGAAATTCTCCCGCAGCATGATGCGCCGCGGCTCGCCTGGGGCGGCGGCATCACAGTCGGCGTAGCTGAGATACTTCTCCGTGAATATCCCGGGGTCGGCCAGCCGGAAGCGATATATCGACTGCTTCACGTCGCCGACCATGAAGAGGTTCTTCCCGTCCCTGGATATGGCGCGGAATATCTCGTCCTGCACGCGGCTGACGTCCTGATATTCATCGACCATTATCTCCGTGAAACGCCCGCCGAGCTGTCGCGCCAGCGCGGACGGGCTGCCGTCCTCGTTCGTCAGCAGCCGCACCGAGATATGCTCAAGGTCGCCGTAGTCCACTAGCCCCGCGCGGCGCTTGTCCTTCGTCAGTTCCCCGGCGAAATCCAGCGTCAGTGCCAGCAGCGCCGTCATGGCGGGGGTGGTCAGGCGAAGCTCGCTCAGAAGCTTTTCGGAGTCGGAATAGAGCATGTCCTCGATCTTCTCCGTCGCCTTTTTGCAGGCCGTGCGGCGGTTCTTCGCAAGCTCCGACAGCGCCGGGTCAGGCGATTTCGCCAGCCGCCCCAAGGCCGGATACGTGATCGGCAGGCAGGCGCGCGCCCTGTCCCAGCCGAGGTCAAGGCAGCGCCGAAGCTCGCGGAGCTGATCCGCCGTCGCGGCGATGCTGTCCGTATAGGCGGCGGCTATCTTCTCCTGCGCGCTTATCGCGTGCAGCACGCGCTCAAGCTCCGCCGCCCAGTAGTCGGCCATCGACATGACGCGTTCGATTATCTCGCGCCCCCACGGGGTCTGCGCGGCGTCGTCTCCGGTCTCGCCCAGCAGCGCCACCTGTTCCGCCGCCCACTGCTCAGGCCGCGCATGGCACTGCATCTTGTCGTGCAGCGTCAGCACCAGCGTCCCAAGGCGGCGGTCGTCGCGCCCCGCGCCGACGGTGTCCGCCAGCAGCGCGAAGCCCGGATGCGCGTCCACGTTTTCATAGTACCTGTCCAGCACCCGCTCCAGCGCCGCCGACTTCATCACCGCGATGCGGTCGTCATCCGCGATCTTGAACTGCGGCGGCAGGCCGCAGGCGTGGCAGTGCTCACGCAGAAGTGCCGCGCAGAAGCTGTGTATCGTGCCTATCTGCGCCTTCTGGCACAGCGCGCTCTGGCGGCGCAGCCGCTTATTGGCGGGATCCGCGGCAAGCGCGTTCGCTATCTCGTCCATAATGCGCCCGCGCAGTTCTCCCGCGGCGGCGCGCGTGAAGGTTATAATAAGGAAGCTGTCGATATCGACGGGGTGTTCGGCGTCGGTTATATAGCCCATGAGGCGCTCCGTGAGTACGCGCGTCTTGCCGCTGCCCGCGCCCGCGGACACCAGCACCGCGCTCCCGCGCGCGCTTATCGCCGCAGCCTGCGACGCGGTCGGCTTGAATTCAGCCATTGCCATCCTCCCCTTCCATCATCTCTATCACCTTGTCCGCCGGTATCTTCTGCTGGAAGCGGCAGCTCTCGCCGTTCTCGCCCTGCGAGAAGTGGCAGGCGTCAAAGTAGTCGCAGTTGAGGCAGGCGTTCTCCTGCTGGCTGCGGTAATACGGATCGGCGGCGATACTGCCGGAATTGAGCTGCCGCGCCATGTCCGTGAGCGTCTTTCCGATATGCCGTGACAGCAGGCCGAGCCGCTCCGCCGTCATAAGCGAGTCGGGCGTCGGCTTGCCGTATCTCATGCGGATCGGGATATATTTCTTGTCCTCGCCGTGCTCCCAGGCCTCTATGACCTCCGCGTCGTCGAGCACAACGCCGCTGCGCTTCACGCCGTCCAGCCGCAACCGCTGCGCCTCCTCGTCACCGCAGTCGCGGCTGACGGGCAGGATCACGCTGCGCGCGGGGACGTACATCACGCCTGCCGGTACGATCTCGCGGCCGTACAGCTTCTCCCCGTCGCGCCCCAGAGCGAACAGGTACAGCAGCATCTGAAGCCCCATCCCGTACCACACGTCGGAGAGTGAAAAGCTCTTTTTGCCGGTCTTATAGTCGACCACGCGCAGATACAGCCGCCCATCATGCAGCCAGCCGTCCACACGGTCGGCAATGCCGGTGAGCGTCACCGCGCCGTCGCCGTCGCCAAGCTCCACGGGCGGGATATCGCTCATCTTCGAAAAGTCAAGCTCGAAGTCGAGCGGCTCGAAATCGGAGCGGCGCAGCTCCGCCGCCATGTCCGACACTATCTGGAACACATCCTTGCCGAGGCGGCGGAAGAGGTATATGAACCGCTGCGACTTCTCCTGAAAGTCGTTCAGCTGCTCATGCACATAGCCGTCCACATGGCGCTGGGTGATTGCGTGCAACTCGTCGTCCGAGACGGCGCTGAAGCCGCCGCGGTCACGCACGTCGCGCGCCGTGTGCTCCAGCACATAGTGCATGAACGTGCCGATCTCCGGCGGCGTGAAGCCCGCCGGTTCATACGGGCGCGCGTTCAGGCCGTACTGGCAGAAATACGCAAATTTGCAGGAGGCGAATTTATCTATCCTCGACGCGCTCAGCTTCAGTCGTCTGCCGTACAGTGCGCGCACCGCCTCCGGTGACAGCCGGCCGCGGCTCATCTTCGCGGCGGCGGTAAGCTTACCGAAGCGTTCGGGCTGCATCCGGCGGAAATACTCCGCGGCGGAGCGCTCGCGCGCCGTA
>OLSK01002377.1_pt1 | contig 12015 bp, 13 predicted proteins | sample 1672781 | NCBI WGS metagenome assembly OLSK01 (sample SAMEA3136723, study PRJEB25190) | human gut metagenome | biome: human gut; feature: human-associated habitat; material: faeces | place: Austria | collected 2013 | reverse complement strand
AGGAACGGCAAAATTTTTTACACTTCTACTACTTCTTTATCACACATCAGCAAAAAGTCAGGGTATGAAGCAGCTCATGGCTGGCGGCGGTGTTGCCCTGATTGGCATCACCCTGATCCCCCTGCTGAGCGGTCTGTTCGGCTAATCTTTTCCGGGCGGCGATTGCCGCCCCGTACATATTTACTTGCAAGTGTTTCCAGCCCCTCCGTGGCAAACGGATTCTTATCACAAGAGGAAACGCATTGCAAATCGAATATTCACCTTTATACTGAAAGGACGGTGCTATTATGCAGATTCTGACTCACCTTATTTTTCTGCTCAACCTGCTCAAGACCCTTATCAACCATTTTTCTTGATAGGTGGTGGCGCTGAGTGGAAACAGTTCTCAAAGCGATCTCAGATTGGATCAAGTCGCTGCTGACAGCGGCGATCATGTCCAATCTTTCCGGCTTGTTTGATGATGTGAACACCCAAGTGGGCAACATCGCACAACAGGTCGGCACCAAACCATCCAGTTTTGAACCGAGAGTTTTTGCCATGATTGAAGCCCTCTCTCGAAATGTGGTGCTGCCCATTGCAGGCGTGATTTTGACCTTCATTGCCTGTTATGAATTGATTGAGATGATCACCCAGCATAACAACATGGCACAATTTGAACCTGCGCTGCTGATGAAATGGATCTTCAAAACTGCCATTTCGGTCTGGATGATCTCCAACACTTTCGACATCATCATGGCGGTGTTCGATGTGACGCAGCAGGTGGTGGCAAATTCCAGCGGCATCATCAGCGGCAACACACGGGTGAACGACATCGGGCTTTCCATGTTGCAATCCAGCATGATGCAGATGGACGTAGGACCCTTGTTCGGACTGTTCTTGCAGTCCTTCTTCATCGGTATCACCATGCGCATCCTGTCCATCGTGATTTTCGTCATCGTCTACGGAAGAATGATTGAAATCTACATGATGGTCAGCCTTGCCCCGGTGCCCATGGCAACATGGGGCAACCACGAGCAATCCCATGTAGGACAGAACTACCTGAAATCCCTGTTTGCGCTGGGATTTCAGGGCTTTCTGATCCTGATCTGCGTGGCGATCTACGCGGTTCTGCTTCAGAATGTTGCCATATCCGGGGATGCCATCAACTCGATCTGGAGCATCGTGGGGTACACGGTGCTGCTGTGCTTTACGCTGTTCAAGACTGGTTCCGTCGCCCGGAGCATTCTGGGCGCACACTAAGGAGGTGGAATTTTGGCAGCTTATATTTCCGTGCCGCGCGATTTCAGCAAGGTGAAGTCCAAAGTGGCTTTCAATCTGACCGCCCGGCAGCTTATCTGTTTTGGTGCAGCGGCAGTCGTAGGCGTGCCGCTGTTCTTTGTTTTGAGGGACACCGCAGGCAACTCTGGCGCTACACTTGGCATGATGGCGGTCATGCTGCCCATGTTCTTTCTGGCCATGTACCAGAAGAACGGTCAGCCCGCCGAAAAGATCCTGCGGTACTACTTTCAGGCGCGCTTTGTTCGCCCGAAGGTACGTCCGTACCAAACCAATAACTATTATTCGATTTTGATGAAGGAGGGTTCCAGTGATTCCGTTTCTGAAAAAGAATAAGGATGGCAAAAAGCCGCCCAAGTCCACGGTGCCCCGCACGGCACAGGAGAGCATCCCGTTTCAGCGGATGTTTGAGGACGGCACCTGCCGTGTCCGTCCCGGCTACTACACCCGCACCATCCAGTATCAGGATATCAACTATCAGTTGGCGCAGCAGGAGGATAAGACCGCCATTTTTGAGGAATGGTGCAGTTTTCTCAACTTTTTCGACAGCTCTATCCACTTTGAGCTGTCCTTTGTGAATACCGCCACCGATTCGGCAGACTTCGAGAAGTCCATCCGCATCCCGTACCAGCAGGATGGCTTTGACGATGTGCGCGCCGAGTACAGCCAGATGCTGCGGCAGCAGCTTTCCAAGGGCAATAACGGCCTGACCAAAACGAAGTTTCTGACCTACGGCATCGAGGGCGACAGCATGGCGCAGGTCAAACCTCGGCTGGAGCACATCCAGAACGACCTGATGAACAACTTTCACAGGTTGGGCGTTCTGGCAAAGCCGCTGGACGGTACGGAGCGTCTGCGACTGATGCATGGGATGCTGAACATGGATGGAAGCAACAAGTTCCACTTCAACTGGAAAGACCTTGTGCCCAGTGGTCTGTCCGTAAAGGATGCCATTGCCCCTACTGCATTGGCATTTAAGAACAGCCGTACCTTTCAGATGGGCGGCATCTTCGGGGCGGTCAGCTTCCTGAACATCACAGCCTCCGACCTGAGCGACCAGTTGCTGAAGGATTTTCTGGACATGGATTCCAGCCAGATCGTTACCATGCACATCCAGTCCGTTGACCAGAACAAGGCCATCAAAACCATCAAACACACCATCACCGAACTCGACCGCAGCAAGATCGAGGAGCAGAAAAAAGCTGTCCGCGCCGGATACGACATGGACGTGCTGCCGTCTGATTTGGCGACTTATGGCAGGGATGCCAAGGCACTTTTGAAGGAATTGCAGAGCCAGAACGAGCGGATGTTCCTTGTCACTTTTCTGGTGTTGAACACCGGAAAGACCGAACAGGAACTGGAAACCAACGTGTTTCAGGCGGTCAGCATTGCGCAGAAGCATAACTGCGAATTATGCCGTCTTGATTTTCAGCAGGAGCAGGGGCTGATGAGCAGCCTGCCGCTGGCAGACTGCCAGATCGAAATTCAGCGGGGGCTGACCACCAGCAGCACGGCGATTTTTGTGCCGTTTACCACACAGGAGCTGTTCGACAACGGCAAGGAAAGCCTGTATTATGGCTTGAACGCCCTGTCCAACAACCTGATTATGGTTGACCGCAAAAAGCTGAAGAACCCCAACGGTCTGATTTTGGGCACTCCCGGTTCCGGTAAATCCTTCAGCGCAAAGCGTGAGATCTGCAATGCGTTCCTCGTGACGGACGATGATATCATCATCTGCGACCCGGAGGCAGAGTACGCTCCGCTGGTGGAGCGTCTGCATGGGCAGGTCATCCACATCAGCCCTGCCAGCACCCAGTATATCAACCCGATGGACATCAACAGCAACTACTCGGAAGAGGATAACCCTCTGGCTTTGAAAGCCGACTTTGTGCTGTCCCTGTGCGAACTGGTGGTGGGCGGCAAAGAGGGCTTGCAGCCGGTGGAAAAGACGGTCATTGACCGCTGCGTCCATGTGATCTATCGCAAATATTTCGAGAATCCCATCCCGGAAAATATGCCGCTGTTGGAAGATCTGTACAACGCCCTGCTGACGCAAGACGAACCGGAAGCCCGCCATGTGGCGGCTGCGCTGGAAATCTACGTCAAGGGCAGTTTGAACATTTTTAACCACCACACCAACGTGGATATCAATAACCGCATTGTCTGTTTTGACATCAAGCAGCTTGGCAAGCAGTTGAAGAAACTCGGTATGCTTATCGTACAGGATGCCGTGTGGGGGCGCGTGACCGCCAACCGCAGTGCCGGAAAATCCACCCGGTACTATGCAGACGAGTTCCATTTGCTCTTGAAGGAAGAGCAGACTGCTGCTTATTCCGTGGAGATTTGGAAGCGTTTCCGTAAGTGGGGCGGCATTCCGACAGCCCTGACGCAGAACGTCAAAGACCTGTTGGCAAGCCCCGAAGTATCAAATATTTTTGAGAACTCGGACTTCGTTTATATGCTCAATCAAGCGAACGGAGACCGGCAGATTTTGGCGAAGCAGCTGAACATTTCGCCCCATCAGCTTTCCTACGTCACTCACTCCGGTGAGGGTGAAGGGCTGCTGTTCTTCGGCAACGTGATCCTGCCCTTTGTTGACCACTTCCCGAAAGACCTTGAACTCTACCGCATCCTTACGACCCGCCTTTCCGAAGTTGCGGAGGCGCAAAAGCATGAGTGAGAAACAGCCGAAGCTGAAATTCGAGGAGGAAAAGGAGCGCACGGCCACGCGCTCTCCTCCGAAAAAGTCCAAAGTGGAGCAGTCTAAGCCCAAAAAGCAGAAGCTGAAACTGGACGCAGATAAAGCTGCGGAAAAGGCGCAGCACCTGCGTTTTGGCAAAGCCGAGATCACCCCGGATGAAGCATCCCGCATGACAAAGCAGCAGAAACGTGCTATGTATGCCGCTGCTGCCGCCCGATCTGCGGCACATCGGGAGATTGACCAGTACGAGGATGAAAACGTCGGCGTGCAAGCGTTGAGCGAGGGCGAAAAGGCGGCAGGAAATGTCCGGGATATTTCCAAGAACAGATACGCCCGGAAGCTGAAAAAGAAAGCCAAGATGCAGGACAAGAAGGGCACCAAAACCGCAAAATTTTCTGCACGGGAGCCGACTGCGGCACAGGATGCAGGTGCATCCAGAACCTGCGAGGGCGGCTCCAACTGGCTTTCCCGGTGGCGGCAGAAACAGGATATTCAGAAAAGCTACCGTGCCGCAGCCCGGTCGGGCACGGCGGCACAGACCGCAGGCGGCAAAGCGGTATCCAATGGCACCACTGCTGCGAAGTCTGGCATGGAACAGGTCATCGACAAAGGAAAATCGGTGGTCAGTACCGCAGTCAACGGCATTGCCAATTTTGCAAAAAGTAACGCGCACGTTCTTTTGATCGTGGGCGTTTTTCTTTTGCTCTTGCTGCTGGTCATGTCGGCATTTTCGTCCTGTTCCATTCTGTTTTCAGGCACCACGCAGGTATCCGGTCAGACCATTTACACCGCAGAGGACCGGGACATCCGGGGAGCCGAAACCGACTACAAGAAGCTGGAAAAGGAACTGGACAAAAAGATCAAGCGCACCCCCACCGACCACCCCGGCTACAACGAGTACCAGTATCACCTTGACCCCATCGAGCACGACCCGTGGCAGCTCACTTCGTTCCTGACCACCCTGTATGACGATTACACCCGGTCGGAGGTGCAGGGCAAGTTGAAGGAGACCTTCAAAAAGCAGTACAAGCTGACCACATGGGTGGAGGTGCAGATACGGTATAAGACCGTCTGGGTCATCAGTCCGGCAGGAATCCCAGTCCCTACGCAGGTGCCCTATGAGTACCGCATCTTCCACACCAAATTGGTGAATAAAGGGCTGGAAGTGGTTATCCGGGAGGAACTGGACAACGACCAGTGGAAACGCTATGAGATCTTTCAGGATACGCTGGGTGGTCGGCCTTATCTGTTCAACGGCGGTCTGCCGCCCGGTGGCTCCGATGGCTCCGGCACACCCGGCATCGACTATCAGGTTCCTGCGGAAGCCCTGACGGACAGCGAGTTTGCCGCTATCTACAAGGAGGCGCAAAAGTATGTGGGCACGCCCTACGTCTGGGGCGGTTCTACCCCGGAAACCGGGTTTGATTGCAGCGGCTACGTCTGTTGGGTTTACAACCAGAACGGCTACAATGTCGGGCGCACCACGGCCAACGGTCTTTGGAATAAATGCCAGCACATCTCCGAAGCAGAAGCAAAGCCCGGAGATCTGGTTTTCTTCAAAGGCACCTACGACACCCCCGGCATGAGCCATACTGGAATATATCTCGGAAACGGTATGATGGTCAGTGCCGGAGACCCCATCAAGTACGCCAATATCCACTCGTCCTACTGGCAGAAATACCTGTCAGGATTCGGGCGGCTATCCAAATAACAGGAGGACAATATGAGCGAAAAACTCGATAAACTGCGCGCTTCACTGGAAAAAGAGAAGGAACGGCGCATCAAGATCAACAATCGCATCGAAAGTCTGGAGCGGCGGATTCAGGAGGCCGAAGCCGCCGAGGTCAACGAGATGGTGCGCACGGCCAAGGTCACGCCGGAACAGCTCGCCGCCCTGCTGCGGCAGTCAGCCACCACCACCCCGAACCCGGCTGCGCTGTCCGCAGTCGGTGCCACATTCAGCAAGGAGGAAGATTCGGATGAAGATGATGAATAAGGTCGGCGCACTGCTGCTGTCGGCAGTGCTGTGTGTCGGTATGGCGGCTCCCGCATTTGCCTATGGCGGCGAGCCTGTTGAAGAAGTCGAGCAGCCTGTCCTGACGGACAGCAGCGAAGAAGATGCTGTTACCGTCACGGACGAAACTTCCGGCGCACTGACCCCGGAGGGCAATCTGACGATGGTGGACGATTACCACACCAGTTATTCGGATGGCTCTGGCCAGCAGTTCATCACGCTGGTGTCGAAGTCTGGCAACACATTCTATCTGGTCATCGACCGCAACGACAAGGGGGAAAACACCGTTCATTTCATGAATCTTGTGGACGAAGCCGACCTTCTTTCCCTGATGGAAGATGAAGATGCCGATGCCTACACCGCTGAAAAAGAAGCGGCGGCGCAGGCAGAACAGGAGCGCAAACAGGCCGAGGAGGATGCGAAAAAGGCTGCGGAAGAAGCGGCGGCATCCGGTTCTGAACAGACTGGTGGCAACAAAGTTACGAAGTATGCTGCTACGTTCTTAGGCGTACTGGCACTGGTCGGTTTGGTTGCTGGCGGTGGCATTTACACCTTTATGAAGCAGAAGCAGAAAAAGCAGGCAGAAAAAGAAGCCCTTGACCCCGATGCAAACTACACTGAGGACAAGGGCGACTTTGAAATCCCTGTGGAGGATGAGCCGGAGGAGACCGGCGAGGAGGATAACGCAGAAGAATAATTCTATTGGCGGCGTTTGCCGCCTTACATATCAGATGACCCAAATCGGAACAACGTAATTATCCCGATCCACCACACCGACTTTTGGCTTCATGCAGACAATAGCGCCTTTCCCGCGGGGAACAGATGCTTTATCCAGCAGGGAAAATACCTTTGTCAGTTCAGTACCGGGATTTGAAGTCTTTTTGATCTCGATGGGGTTCAGCACACCATCCTGTTCCAAAACAATGTCGATTTCCTTGGCATCTTTATCGCGGTAGTAATACAAGAACGGCTCTCTGCCGGTATTCAGATAGGTCTTTGCAATTTCAGAAACAACGTAGTTTTCAAGGATCGCACCGTTCATAGCACCGCATTCCAGAACCTCTGCACTGCTCCACTTGGTCAGGTAACACACAAGCCCGGTGTCGTAGAAATAGATTTTCGGGGTCTTTACCAGACGTTTCAGTAGGTTGTTAGAATAGGGGTGCAGGCAGAAGATGATGCCCAAGGTTTCCAGAATGTGCAGCCAGTCTTTTGCTTGCTTTTGATTGATGTCCGCATCCTGTGCGATCTCAGAAACGTTCAGCATCTGCGAGCAGCGGGCGGCAACGGCAGTCATAAAACGCAGAAATTTCAGCGCATCAATGGCATCGGAAAGCTCTTTTACGTCACGTTCAATATAGGTAGAAAGGTAGCTGCTGTAAAAAATCTGGCTGTTGGTATTTTTTCCGCTTGCAATAGCGGGCATGGAACCCCTATAGATACGCTCAAAAATACCTTTGGTATCTGCGGGCAAAGCTTTTTCCTCTCGTTTCAGCAGAGCGTCCAAATCTACACGGAATGGCTCGGTATCTGCACCGTTTATTTCTGACTGCGAAAGAGAAGTCATTGACAGCACAGCAACACGCCCGGCAAGGGATTCTTGTACCCCGTGCATCAGCTTGAACACCTGCGAACCGGTCAGCCAGAAGGCACCCGGCTCGTGGTGAGTATCTGCATAGACCTTGATATAGGTGAACAGCTCCGGTGCATACTGCACCTCATCGATCAGAACCGGTGGCTTATGCAGCTGCAAAAACAATTCGGGATCGTTTTTTGCGAGCGCACGTTCGTTCAGATCGTCAAGCGAAACATAACCACGGGAAGTCCCCTCCATGAGTTTTTGCAGCATGGTCGTCTTTCCTACTTGTCGAGGTCCAGTTACAAGTACAACCGGATATTCCTGCGTGACCTGCTGCACGACTTTCTCAAGACTTCTGGTAATATAGCTCACGTTCGTCACCTACTTTCAATTATTTCGGCTGATTTTTCATCTAATTACATTTTAGCCGAAGCAATATGCTTTTTCAAGTGAATTTTGCGAAAAAATCAAGAAGAAATGGAGGAATGCTTATTGTCTTATCAGCTCGTGGTCAGTGAGAAACCCTCAGTCGGGGCAGCTTACGCTAAAGTCCTCGGTGTGACCAATCGGCAGGATGGTTATTGGGAGGGCAATGGCTATCTGGTAAGCTGGTGCGTGGGGCACTTGGTGGAACTGGCACCGCCTAATGTCTACGATGCCAAGTACGTCAAGTGGAGTATCACAGATTTGCCCATCCTGCCGCAAAAGTGGCAGTATCTGGTGTCTGCGTCCACCAAAAAGCAGTTTGGCATCCTGCAAAAACTCATGCACCGCCCAGATGTGGACAGTATTGTGAACAGTTGCGATGCAGGGTAGTGCGGTTAGGTGACTCAAGAGAAAGAAAAAAGAGACCTCATCTCGTCAAAAATCAAATTTCAAAATCATTAAAGGAGCTATTCAAATGAAACGAAATCAGAATTTCGACCATAATCACTCTCAAAAACTGCTTTCCTTCCGCTACAACATAGACACCAACCGAGTGGAAGCCCGGTTCACGGATGGCTCTGCCGTCGCCAACAGGATGCCCAACTGCCTCAGAACATCCTCAACCCGCTACTTTACAGTGGGGTTGACACGGAGGATTGAGTGTCATCGTTTTTTCATGGCTACCGCCGAAAATCATTGTAACGTATTTTGTGTTACAAATTGGTCAAGCGAATGATTATGATTAAAATTCTCTTACTCGCACAATAAGTCATTTGATAAACTGGTTAAAATGCCAAATAATTTCAAATCATAGTCCAACACACAACAAATGTGGTATAATAACAATATATTTAATGCTTTAACTGTGTTTGCAAAAAGGAAAAGAAGATAAGTATGGAGATTACATGGTTGAAAAATGAAGATAATGCCATTCAATACGTCTATGCCTCTGCTGTTCCCCAAAAAATACCATTAGACATTTTTAAAGAAATTGTTCAGAGCAGTAAAGAAAACTGTCTACCTGAATTTTATGTGATATCTGAACAGGGAAAGTATATCGGATATATTTTATTATTGGCCGATAAAAAAGAAGACATCCCTAAACCTTTTACATTTCTTGCATGTCATAATGGCGATACTCTGCCAAAAGAAACTCACAAAAAAATATTGGAATTTATCGGCAAACGGTGTCGTGTAAACAACTGGAATAAACTCGCTTGGTTGGCCGAACAAGAAATCCAGCAATTGTGATATCATCGTTTTTTAAGCTATCTCTCTATAAAAACTCCTTAAAGACATAAAGGCAAACTTGAATAAATAAATTTATCTAAAAGCCCCACCTACAATAGATATTCCAAATCGAAGAATCTACTGCAGGTGGGGCTTGTTCTATGTGATAAGCTATTTTGTAAAAATCAAATACGTAGATTATATGGCAGAATCATTTGGTGACACTGAAAGCTAATGTTGCGCCATCAACGACACTATACATATCGCCGTTAGCCGCAGTAGCAATTCCAGTAAACTCAACCTCCCATTTTCCTTTAGAGAGTCCATATTTTACATCTTCCGTACCGATTGTGCCGTATGCAGAAATGGCATGATCAAAGGTTCCAAAGGGTGTACCAAGTTTATTGAAATGCAGGTTACCTTCAAAGGAAACAATTACTGCACCCGGAACGGTAATCGTCCATTGGATATACCCTTCAGACAGATAATCAAGTGTACATGAACCAGCATCGCCCCAGAAGGTTTCGCGAGAAATTGGGACAAGTTTGAATGTTGCAGAGTTTACAGTTGTTCCTTTATCAATTTCGATACTAGATTTTTTGGAAGAAAGTGCTACAACGCCTGGTTCAACTGCAACAGCAGCAGGCATCAAAACTGTGTTGAAAACAACCAACGCAGCACTCGTTCCAGCCATTTTAAGGAATTCATTTCGGGTCATCTTTTTCATGTCGATTTGCTCCTTATATTTTATTGACTGTTACAAGTCACCCAGCTACAATTTGGATTCTTTTTCGCTTAATTCTGCACTGGAATCACCTCTTACAAAATTTTAGTATATTGGCATCATCGTGATCAAAAGCAATATCACTAACAGCCACCTCATCACACTATAAAGCCGCAAATTTTCAACTCAGGTGTATGCTCATCGGCAAATAAATGTGAACCATACGAATGCCGCTGTTAAACAACCTGCCAAAACCACTAAAATACAACTTGCCAACTTTGGCTCAATAGCAACTTTTTGATTTTCGCACAGCGCAAATTTCTGAAGTTCCTGAAATGTTGTTTGATTGACATTGCCGTGTATTGCTTTCCATGCAACGAAATGATTTGTAATCAGAAGATAATCTGAAACGATTCCTACAAAAACAATGGCAAAAAATGCTGCGGAAAAGAACCACATTCCATCGCATTGATTCACCGTCAGGATATCCTGAAGGCTTGCTGGCTTCAATGCCCATAAAGCCACAACATATAGCAATACTTCGCAGAAATCTCTTTGGAGTGGCCCTTTTTGCTTAAAGAATCCCATTACATGTTCTCCCTGTTCTTTGAAGTCACTATCAGCCACCAATGGCCTGATAATAATCCGTTTTAGACCGAATCAAAGAGCCATTTGACTTATATTCCTTGACAGTTTGATGATAGCAATGTGTATAGTAGCTATTGTCATAGGAAAATAGGACTTCATACGTAATAGAAGATATTGTCACTTTATAGCAGTCCGAGGACATACTCTGAAGCATCTGATCGAAAATAAACGATGCTGTAGAAGAAATAACTGCTGCTGGTGTGCTTCCCCATGCAGTTGCTAAAATACTGGCTACATCAGATGCTTTTTTGCATTTACGCAAATCACTAGCATAAACCGTATCGGTTGCACTTGTGCCAACATAGCGGTGCTTGAACTGCGACCCTGTCACCTCGCTTCCAGTGAGTGCAGGAATTTGTGCCAGCTGTCCGTTTTTGTAATTTTGCTGATCTTGATAAATTTCATAGAACAAGCTATAGTCACTTCTTGCAGTTGATGTTGTTGATTCACCAGATGCACCTACAACAACAATGTCCATCACATCATTAGGATGCACCGTACGCGTAATTCGTGTGATACCTCCATCACGAATTGTAAGCTGTTCAACAACATCTTTTCCATTCATCGAGTACGAAACAGAATAATTTGATCCTGTCAAAAGAGATTCGCTATTGCCATGATTTGTTGAATCTGCAAAGGCAATGGGCATAATGGAAGCAACACAAAGCAGCACCGCTAACACGCAGGAAATATAACGCAAATATGTTTTTGTTTTCATTTTGTTTTTTCCTTTCATGCATTCCTATAGAACAACGGACTCTCATCTGTGCATCGGAAACACCTCCGAAGTACATTGATTATCGATGCTCTCACTTTTTCAAGAGATATTTTCCAAATGCAAGGACGCCTAGAATATAGAAAAGCTGACGAACAATCAACATAATGAATGAAAGCAGCTCCAACATAATCGAACAGTTCCTTTTAGAAAATTATCAAGAAATATATCCCGTAAGAGTATCGCTATCTTACCTTTCATATGAATTTCAGTCATGCTCAAGCGATTCCGGGACATCCGGCTGATATGCCGTAAAGCCACAGGTGCTGTTCACGCTCAAGACTGCGAGAGCCATTGCCATAATGCAAGTGACCTTGCTCAAGAGCAACATAATCTTTTTCATTTCTGTTACCTCCGTTTGATATTTTTTAGAGCATTCATCTTCTGAAAACACATGAACGCCCTCGTACCTTAGGATATCTTCGCTTGTTTCTGAAAAAACGGAATGATTGCAAAAATCACTAAAACCCATTTTGAAATGTAGTATACCGTTATACTGCGGGTGTCCGGAAGCACATTGAAAATGGCAAACAGGAAATCTATTGACGAAAGAACAGATGCGACCATCTTATAGCTTAACCGCTTCTTTTTGCCTAAAGGCTTATTCGTTGCTTCTATCGGAGAGAAAAAGATAGCGATGCCC
>OLSK01002359.1_pt1 | contig 12095 bp, 8 predicted proteins | sample 1672781 | NCBI WGS metagenome assembly OLSK01 (sample SAMEA3136723, study PRJEB25190) | human gut metagenome | biome: human gut; feature: human-associated habitat; material: faeces | place: Austria | collected 2013 | reverse complement strand
CGGCAAAAACGCCGCGTCATGCCCAAGCACCACCAGCGGCACGTTCACCAGATTCAAATAGTTGTTCAGTCCGAACGAAAGCTGCCGCATGGCATTATAAAACACGGTGTATGCGGCCTTGTTCGTCATGGCAAAGCCGGCGGCCTGCTCCATGCTGTCAAGCTCCACGCCGCACTCGTCGTGAATCAGTGACAAAATTGCCGGCGCACTGGCGTAAAGTTCCAGACAGCCGCGGCTGCCACGGGTGCAGCGCGGGCCGCCAAAGTCAATGGATGTGTGGCCAAGCTCGCCGCATGCGTCAAGCAGCTCATGATGTGATACCAGCGCCGCGCCAAGCCCCTCGGTAATGCCCATATAGAGAAAGCTGTCGGCGTCCTTGCCGGCGCCAAAGTAGAGTTCGCACAGGCCGGACGCGTGCATATCGTTGCAGACAATAATCGGAAAACGGAAATACGGCTGAAGCGCGTCGCGCAGATTTAGCGAACGGATGCCGAAGAAATCGGTGACATAGGCGATGCCGCTGGCATCGCTGCTGATAACGCCGACGGTGGAGATGCCCATGCCCAGAATCGGCCGCTCAGTGTGCTCGGTCAGCTGCTCGGCAAGCTCACGCAGCTTCTGCAAAAAGCTCTCTTCGTTTTCAATCGGGGTGAGCGGGCGCTTGGCGCGCGCCAGAAGCTGAAGCGACAGATCGCACACCACGCCGTACAGACACGTGCGGGAGATGTAAATGCCCAGCACCACCGGCGACGTGGAGCAGATGCGCAGCAGCATCGGTGTGCGCCCGGGCGACTTGATGGGGTCTTGCGGCGCAAATTCCTCGATGATGTGCTTTTGCAGCAGCTCGCTTGTGATGTTTGTCACGGTCATGGGCGACAGATGCAGCCCCTCGGAAAGCTCGCTGCGCGTGATGCTCCCCGCCGTGCAGACGGATTGCAGCAGCAGTGCGCGGTTTCGCTCCTTAACCTCGATCAGATTGATGCCGGCCTTTTTCATAGCGGCTCCTTTTTGCACTTGCAGCGCCGAAAATTCCGCCGCTTTCGGCGAAATGGCGCGGCAGCGCATATTTATCATTTTAAAAATATTATAGTATATTTGCGGGGGATTGTAAACCGCCGCCAGGGGGATTTTATCCTGCGGCGATAGCCGCTGTGTCTCCGGCGGCGTCACCCACACAAGACAGCGGCCTGCAAGGGAGGGAGCGTCCCGACAGAGGCACAAAAAATCCGCGCCGCCCCTCGGGCGGCGCGGGCATTGTTTACCTGAATCAGTTGGTATCGGCGCACAGGGGGCCGGCCAGCTCTTTCATATAGAACAGCTTACCGGGCATGGTGGGAATGTTGCTGGACGTGACGTACTGGCACGGGCCATAGCGCAGCGTCATCCAGAAGCTCATGCCCTGCCACTGCATACCGCGGGACAGAACGCCGTCTGCGCCGCCGATGGCGTAGTCGGAGTTGAAGATGATCCACGGGCCGATGGTGTTGGCATAGCACGGAATCAGCGGCCAGCTGGAGCGGAACGACGTGATGGCGTTCTGCTCGATGGTGAACGGATGCAGACGCGCGCCGACGCGGTACTCGGCTGCTTTCCAGTCCTCATAGGAGGCGTAGTCCTTGGCAAAGTGCGGCTCCCAGAATGCAATATGGCACATACGGCCGATGCCGTAGACCAGAACCTGCTTTGCACCCTCAGCCTTCAGCTTGCGGATTTTCTCCGGATAGGTGGGCAGATTTTCCTTGGTTGCAAAGTTGCGCTGATTTTCGGGGACAGTCAGCTCGCCGAGCGGGCCGTAGAACGCGCCGGTCATGGCGTTCTGGAACGCGGCGGGGTCGGATGCGGGCAGCGTGTTGCCCTCGGCGTCAGCCCACTCGTCCATGTTGAAGCCGTAGACGTGCTTGCAGTCCACATTCCACTCTTTCAGGAAATAGACCGCCCACTTGTACATGCCCATCGGGCCAACCGGCAGGATGAGAATCAGCTTTCTGCCCTCTTCCTTGGTGAGCCTGATCTGCATGGCAATTTCGTGACCCATGTATGCGCCGAACTCTTCAAGGTTCGTGCACTCGACGGGACGGAAGCCATCGTTCCAGAAGCTCTGGCGCTCGCCGACGGAAGATGGATCGTTGGAGACGCAGTCATAAATCTTGGAAATGTCCCAGCCCTCGGGCAGAACTTCGGAAAAATAGGAACCCTTGAGGGTATCGACCATGTTCATAATAGAAAACCTCCTTAAATTGCGCGGCGAAAGCCGCAGGTATTCTGTAAGTTCATCATACCACGCGACTTTTCGGGTGTCAATTCGGGACAGGGGGTATTTTTAAATAGATTTTAGAAATGAAATTTGTGGATTTTTCACAGAATCCGGTCAATCGCCCAGAATCAGGCGGCCAAAATCCTGCGGCCGGTGGAACTGCGGCGTGTCACAGCGCATGGGATTCCACGACAGGTAGTGCTGTCGCACGGTCAGATCGCCGCACTTATAGCAGTTGCCGTACATGGCCAGCCCCTCGCACGGTGTAAAGTCCGGGAAAAACCGGCGGATAAACGCAAACGGCACACGGTAGGTGATCTCCCAGCCATCGGACAGGCGCGCGGCCTTTGGCTGGAACAGCGCGGGCTCGTCGGCAACAATCAGACGCGTCAATTCCGTCACATTTGTGCCATATCCGAGATATAACGCACAATTTGGGTTAAATTCGAAGTTGAAATAGCGCAGATCGTCGGTGGGACGGAGGAAAATTTCCAGACAGCTGTCCTCGCAGACCGACTGCAAAAGTCCGCTGTGCTCGGCGCGGATTTCTGTTTCCCACGCGCGCAGGCGAACATAGATCGCCGCTTCGTCCCAGCAGAGCTGCCCCTGTGCACGGATATCGACCGGGGGATTTGTCCACTGGAGGTTGTCAATCGGAAGTGCGTCAATTGTGTCCCAATCGGGGGCGGATGTGACCTTTTTCAGAACATAGCTTCGCATTTTAGATACTCCTTTATTCCTTGAGTGTTTTTTCGTATTCCGTGGGGCTCATGCCCGTTTGCTTTTTAAAAAGATTGGAGAAATAGTAGATGCTCTCAATGCCGATGCGCTCGGCGATCTGTGTGAACGTGAGGTTTCCCTCGCGGATCAGACGCTTTGCCTCGCCGATGCGCAGCGCCGTGAGATAGCGCACCATGCTCTGGCCGATCTGCTCGTGGAACACGCGCTTGAGCTGTGAGACGCTTATGCCGAGCACCGCGGCCAGCGATGGAAGCGTGATGGACTCGGAATAGTGCGCGGCAAGATAGTCGCGCGCCTGCTGCGCCAGCAGCAGATGCTGGTGAAACTGCGTGGATGTGATGGCGCGCTGGGAAAAGCGGACATTGTCGTCGCGGCGGCAGATGCAGATGAACAGCTGCTCCAGATAGAGCTTGATCAGCTGGTCGCTGCCCCACGGGGCGGTGGGCTTTTTACGCAGATTGACCAGCGCGGGATCGTTTTCAAAATACTGATACGCCTGCTGCGCCTCGTCCATCAGCGGCTTGAGGCACTGCTTCTCGCGCTGGTGCAGCAGCAGAACCTTTTTTTCCAGCCGGTGCATGGCTTCGCTTTCGCAGCAGAACGCCACCACCATCACGTCACTTGCGCCGACCGACTGGAACGAATGAAACTCATACGGGCAGTGAAACGCCAGCTCGCCGGCCTTTAGAAAATACTTGTCCGCCCCGGCAGTGACAACGATGCTGCCGCGGTCAACATAGATAAACTCCCAGAAAAAGTGCGACTCGCCGGAGAAAACATAGCCGTTTTCCAGCTTGTAATACGAGATATTCACGATGGCATCCACGTCAAAAACCGTGACAAGCGGGATGGGTGTGTATTCCATTTTCATGGCGGCAGACATCCTCTGTAGCTGATTTTATAAATTTTGCACCGGATTTTATATTGTCAGGCCAAAATTCGAGCTTATAATGGAATTATAAGCGGAATCCGAACGAAAGTAAATACGGAAAGGAAAATGCACAGATGAAAAAATCAATCAGCTATTGGTCTTTCAGCGGGAAAAACGTGTTTGAGGCGATGAGGCTAGCAAAGGATGCGGGCTTCGACGGCATTGAGCTGACGCTGGATGCAGAGGGCGACGTGACGATGGAGACTGCGCCCGAAAAGCTGGCCGAGATCCGCCGCGCGGCGGAGGAAATCGGCATTGCGCTGCCGAGTGTGGCAAGCAGTCTGTACTGGGCGTATTCGTTTACTTCGGACGATCCGGAGGAGCGGGAAAAGGCGCATCAGGCGGCAGTCTGCGAGATCAAAACGGCAAAGGCGCTGGGCGCGGACACAGTTTTGATCGTGCCGGGCAGCGTTTCGGTGGAATTTGTGCCGGAGCGGCCGGTTGTGGCGTATGATGTGTGCTGGCAGCGCGCGGTGGCCGAGATGAAGCGCCTTGCGCCGGTGGCGGCGGAGCACCAGATTCACATCGGCGTGGAGAACGTATGGAACAAGTTCCTGCTCTCTCCGCTGGAGATGCGCGCGTTTATCGACGAGATCGGAAGCGAGTGGATCGGCTCGTACTTTGACGTGGGCAACGTGGTCTACGCGGGCTATCCCGAGCAGTGGATTCGGATTTTGGGCAAGCGCATCAAAAAGGTGCACTTCAAGGACTTCCGCCGCAATCCGGGCGGACTCAATTCGTTCGTGGACATTCTGGCGGGCGATGTGGACTGGCCGGCGGTGATGCAGGCGTTTGAAGACATCGGCTATGACGGCTGGGCGACGGGCGAGATGATCCCGGCCTATGGCCACGCCTCTGACCAGATTATTTACAACACGGCGGCCTCAATGGGGCGCATTCTGGAAAAGAAATTTTAAAAACGGACAGACAGGAGGAACGAACATGATTCGAGTAGGACTGATTGGCTGCGGCTTTATGGGCGGGATGCACGCGGCGTGCTATGCGGCGCTGGCGGAGCTTGGCGTCAAGGTGACGGCGATTGCCGATGACCGGCCGGAATTTCTGGCACAGATGAAAGAGCAGACCGATGCGCAGACGTATGAATCGGGTATGGCGCTGATTGAACAGGCGGACGTTGACGTGGTGGATATCTGCCTGCCAACGTATCTGCACACGGCGCACGCGTGCGCGGCGATGGAAAAGGGGCGCGATGTGTTCTGCGAAAAGCCCGTCTGTCTGACGGAGGAGGATATGCAGGCGCTGCTGGAGACGAAAAAGCGTACCGGACGCAAGGTGATGGTCGGTCAGGTCATCCGTCTGTGGGACGAGTACGCATGGCTGAAAAAGACCGTGGACGCGGGAACGTATGGCCGCGTGCTTTCGGGTGTATTCCAGCGCGTTTCGTCGCGCCCCGGCTGGGCAAGCCGCAACTGGCTGCACACGCCGGCGCAGTCGGGCGGCGTGGCCGTGGATATGCACGTGCACGACGTGGACTTTGTGCGCTATCTGCTGGGCGAGCCAGACCGCATTCAGGCGGGCGTCTATCGTGACAGCGACGGACTGATTGAGCAGATTTTTGCTATCTACAACTATGGCAGGGACGTGGCAGTCAGCGTCGAGGCCGCGTGGGACTATCCTGCGTCGTTCCCGTTCTCGGCCACGTTCCGCGTCAAGCTGGAAAAGGCGACCATCACAAACGATGCAAACGGTCTGACCGTGTATCCGAACGACGGCGATGCGTTCCATCCGGAGCTTGCCGCGCAATATACCGGCGACAACCGCATCGGCGGCAATATTTCGTCGCTCGGCGGGGATTATAACGAGCTGAAATACTTTGTTGAGGGATTGCAGGGCAAAAACGATCTGTCGGTTGCGCCGCTGGAGGAGGCCATTGCCTCGGTGCGGCTGGTCAAGAAAGAAATTGAGGCCGCAGGCGGTCTGCTGGCCTGAGAGATGGCAAAGTTCGCGAATGACGGACAAAAGCGAACATAAACGAACAAAAGCCCGCGGGTATGCGCAAAAAACGCATGCCCGCGGGCAAATTTTATGGAAAAGCGTCTAAATTTACCGTCGATTATTTTTAAAAAGAGTTGAAAGAATGGGGCGCAAAAACCGCAAAACGTGTGGCAACATCGACCAAAATCACGGTGGTTGAGTTGTGAATAATTCACCATTATTACAACATTCGTAAAGATTATTTAGAAATTGTGTTGACAAAAGACCGCACTTCGGTCTATTATGGATGCAAGGCAATAAGACTCACGGCGTATTTATTCTGCCGCATGGCCGTGCCGCCAAGACAATCGGCCGCACGCGCCCCCTTAATTTCAGCAAGAGGTGAAAAACATGAGAGTTCTGGCGATTGGCTGCCACCCCGACGATCTGGAGATCGCCTGCTCGGGTACACTCCGCAAATATGTAGAGCAGGGCGCAGATGTGTATATGTGCCATGTTGCAAACGGTGATCAGGGCCATGTCATTATTGAACCCGGCCCTTTGGGCAAGATCCGTGAAAAGGAAGCGGAAAATGCCGGCAAGTTTATCGGTGCCAAAGAAGTTTTCAACATTAACGTTTCGGATATGCAGGTGAACCGCCACGATCAGGCGCAGATTGACGCCGTGGCAGACGTGGTTCGCTATGCGCGTCCCGACGTTATCATCACGCACAACGACGTGGATTATATGCAGGATCATGTGGAGACCAGCCATCTGGCCACCAATGGCGCATTTATGTCGGGTCTGCCGCACCGCTCGGTCAACTACCCGGCCTTTGAGAGCATGATTCCAACGTTCTTTATGGATAGCCTGGCAGGCGTGGACTTCAACCCCACCCACTATGTCGATATTACCGGCCAGATTGAGATGAAGCTGAAAGCGCTTGAGATGCATGAGTCGCAGATCAAGTGGATGCTTGACCATGACGGCATCGACTTTGTGGATATGATCCGTACCTGCTCAAGATATCGCGGATATCAGTGCGGCGTTGCCTACGCCGAGGGCTTCCGACCCTATAACGTCTACCCCCGTCACAGCACCAAGCACCTGCTTCCGTAACCGGCTGCGTGAGCGCCGTAGCTCGTAAGAGCGAAAAAACTAGGAGGAATGAATCAAATGAGCACAAAAGCAACCACGTTAAACAGCAAAAAGAGCGTCGGCGCACTGGTTAAGGACTGGATGAGCCTTGTCGGCATCGCCATCCTGATTGTCGTATTCTCTATCATTTCGTATGTAAAGTTTGGCGCACAGTACTTCCTGACCTGGAGCAACTGGAAAAACATTCTTCTGCAAAGCTCTACCGTCGCCATCGTTGCCCTTGGCCAGTCGATCATGCTGCTGACCGGCAATTTTGACCTTTCCCTTGGCCGTATGGTCTGTCTCACCAGCTGCGTGGGTGCCATCCTGATGAAAAACGTCGGTATGTCCACCGGCCTTGCCATCCTGATCATGTTCGCCATCGGCCTTGCCGTCGGCGCAGTCAACGGCTTCATGGTCTCTTATGTCGGCGTTCCCGCGATGATCGCAACGCTTGGCACGCAGTACATCTGCTACGGCCTTGCAAAGCTGCTGACGCAGGCTGTGCCGATTGCCAACATGCCCGATAGTATCTCGTTCCTTGGCCGCGGCTATATCTTCGGCGGCGTATTCCCGGTCTGCGTGCTGCTGATGATCATCGTCTACGCAATTGCGCAGTTTGTCACTTCCAAGACCCGCGTCGGCCGTAACCTCTACGCCGTCGGCGGCTCGCGTGAAGCGGCATTCTTCTCCGGCATCAACGTCAAGGCCTATCAGTTCGGCACGTTCCTGCTGGGCAGCGTTCTGGCTACGTTCGGCGGTCTCGTCCTGATGTCCCGACTCAACTCTGTCGCCGTCACCAACGGACAGAACTATGAATTTGACGCCGTTATCGGCTCGATCATCGGCGGCGTTTCGCTGGCCGGCGGCAAGGGCCGCGTCATCGGCACGATGTTCGGCTGCATCTTCCTGAACACGCTGTTCAACGGCTTCTCCCAGATGGGCGTCGATCCGTTCGTGCAGGACGTTCTGAAGGGCGTTGTCCTTGTGCTTGCCGTCACGCTTGACGTTGCCAGCAACAAGAAGAAGTCCTGATTGACCTGACCGAAGTATCACAGAAAGGTTGGGTGAACAATGGATAACAACTACATCTTAACATTAAAGAATATCACAAAAGAGTTCCCCGGCGTCAAGGCGCTGGATGACGTCACCATCAACATTGAGCGCGGCACCATCCACGGTCTGGTCGGCGAGAACGGCGCAGGCAAGTCCACCCTGATTAAGGTTCTGGCCGGTATCTACCAGCCGAATAAGGGCGAAATCATTCTGGACGGCAAGCCCTGCCGCTTTAACAGCCCCATCGAGGCACGCCGTGCCGGCATCAGCGTTGTCCATCAGGAAATCAAGCTGGCCGAGCCGCTGAGCGTTGCGGAAAATATGTTCCTTGGCAACGTCCAGCTGAAAAACGGTCTGGTTGACTGGAAGGGCATGCGCCGCCGCGCGCGGGAGATCGTTGAAGATCTCGGCATGGACATCGACATCAACGCGCAGGTCTCGTCTCTGACCGTCGCGAAAAAGCAGATCGTCGAGATCATGCACGCCATTAACAATAATTCCCGCATCCTGATCATGGATGAGCCGTCGGCCGTTTTGACCGACCGCGAGCTGGAGGTTATGTTCCGCATTGTCAAGCAGCTGCGCGACGAGGGCATCACCATCATCTATATCTCGCACCGTCTGGACGAAATCTTCGGCCTGTGCAGCAACGTCAGCGTCCTGCGCGACGGCTGTCACATCGACACGATTCCGGTCGCTTCCGTTGACCGTCAGGGCCTGATCAACATGATGGTCGGCCGTGAGATGGGTCAGGAGTATCCGAAAGAGGTTGGCAACGTCGGCGGAACGATTCTGGAGGTCAAAAATCTCAGCCGCGGTATTTTGCAGGACATCAGCTTTGAGGTCAAGTCCGGCGAGGTATTTGGCATTTCGGGTCTGGTCGGCGCTGGCCGCACCGAGCTTGCCCGCGCCATCCTCGGCATTGACAAGCCGGAATCCGGCGAGGTCTATGTCCGCGGAAAGAAAGTTCACTATCGTACGTTTGCCGACGCCATCCGTGACGGTCTTGGCCTGATCCCAGAGGATCGCAAGCTCCAGGGTCTTGTCCAGATTATGTCGGTCAAGCGGAACACCACACTGGTCAACATGAAGCGCGTACTGCGCGCCGGTGTGATCAGCAGCTCGCTTGAGGAAAAGCTGAGCAAGGAATACGCCGACAAGCTGCACGTTGTCACGCCGAGCATGGAGACCGAGGTACAGTATCTCTCCGGCGGCAACCAGCAGAAAGTGGTTATCGCAAAGTGGCTGTTCCAGAACTCGGAGATCCTGTTCCTTGACGAGCCCACGCGCGGCATCGACGTTGGCGCAAAGGCAGAAATTTACCGTCTGATCAACCGGATGGCAAAGGAGGGCAAGACCATCATCATGATCTCGTCCGAAATGCCTGAGCTGCTCGGCATGTGCGACCGCATCATGGTTATGCATGAGGGTCACAAGATGGGCGAGCTGAACGCGGCCGAAGCTACACAGGCAAAGATCATGGCGCTTTGCAGCTGATGATCCAAACAACGGTCTAATCAGGCGCAGCCTGTTAGATAAAATTTAAGGAGGAATTACAAAATGAAGAAACTGATCGCGATGCTTCTTGCAATGGTCATGGTTCTGGGCCTGGTTGCCTGCGCAGCCAAGACGGAGCCCCCCGCGGCCGACACCAAGACCGAGACGCCCGCTGCGGAGACGCCCGCAGCAGAAACACCCGCTGAAGAGAACCCGGCTGAAGAAACGCCCGCTGCTGAAGGCGCTGTCAAGACCGACGTAATCGCAACCGAGGGCAAGGCTGCTGAGCTCGGCATTCCCGCCGCTGTTGTCCTGCAGGACACCACCGCGCTGGAAGGCAAGAAGATCGGCTGCTCCATCTGCTACAAGGGCGACGAATGGTGCGCAGCTCTGGCACAGGCTCTGGAAGCACTCGGCGCATACTACGGCGCTGACATCGTCTGCGAGGACGGCGACCTGAACGACGAGACCCAGACCAAGCAGATCGAGAACATGATTTCCAACAACGTTGACATCATCATGGTTGACCCCATCACCCCCGACGGCTCCGGCATTGCGTTGACGAATGCGGTTGAGGCCGGCATTCCCGTCATCATCTACGACGGCTACTGGACCGACGGCGAGGAAAAGGCTGTCACCACCGTCACCTGGGATCAGAAAGCAACCGGCACGCTGGTTGGCGAGTACTTCGTCAACTATGTTAAGGAAAACAACGGCGGCAAGTGCCGTGTGGTTGAGCTGACCAACGCTGTTTCCACGCACTGCCAGGAGCGCTTTGTTGGCCTGCATGAGGTTATCGACGCTGCCAATGCAGACGGCTGCGAAATCGAAATCCTGAACAAGTACGACTCTCAGGGCAACCGCGAGACTGCATACAACGCAATCTCCGCCATCGTCGAGCCGTATGACTACATCATCTCCGACGTTGACAACGGCGCGATGGGCGCAGTTGCAGCGCTGCAGGCTGTTGGCAACACCGACGTCAAGGTCTTCTCCATGGGCGCTTACGGTGCAGAGCCGTTCGGCAAGCTGCATGACAATGACGTGAACTATCAGGCTTGCCTGAACGTTGACGCTTGGGTTCTGGCACAGTTCATCTACGAAGGCGCAATCAGCTACTTCGAGGGCAAGGACGTTCCCACCAAGACCAACATCGACCTGTTCGTTGTTGACGGCACCAACGTTGAGAAATTCTGGAGCTTCGACTAATCTCCGGCAAATTCCGTAAACCGCGTAATCGCAGGGGGCGCAAGCCCCCTGCATCCGCAGGCGCATTGCGCCGATGCCCGCAGAGAGAAAACCGCGTTTTTGAAATTCGTGTTCCTTTCTGCGGAAAAATTATTAGACGTAAATCGTTACACAAAATCACATAGAAAATTGAAAGCATCCGTCGTAAGATAGGAGCAGGACAAAACGAACCGCCGTCTGGCAGCAGCGGCGATGCTCCGGCACAGCCGGACAAGGCATATCCCGCCGGCACAGCCGGCAAAAAACGTGTAAGCTTGGAAATAATCGCAAAAATTCTGCGTTTTAGAATCATAAAAGGAGACAATTGCTATGAAAAAGCTTCGTTGGGGCGTTATCGGCGCGGGCGGCATTGCAGACCGCAGAACGATTCCCGGAATGATGCTGGCGAATAACGCCGAGCTGATTGCTGTAATGGAGATCAATATGGAGCTGGCGGAAAAGTCCCGCGCCAAGTGGGGCTGCAAGCGTGCGTATGACAGCGAGGCTGCGCTGCTGGCCGATCCCGAGATTGACGCGGTTTATATCGCGTCCCCCGTTGTGCTGCACGCCAAGCAGGCCATGATGGCCGCCGACGCTGGCAAGCATATTCTGATTGAAAAGCCGCTGGCCATGACCTCGGAAGAGGGGCAGAAGGTCGTTGACTACTGTGAGAGCAAGGGCGTCAAGATTGCGGCAGGTCTGATGATGCGCTTTGGCGCATACGTCATGGCTATGAAACAGGCCATTGCCGACGGCAAGATCGGCCGTCCGGTTTCGGGCTTCTCGCAGTTCACCTGCTGGTATCCCGATATGCCCGGCAACTGGCGTCAGAGCAAGAAAAACGGCGGCGGCGGCGCAATGATGGACATGGGCGTGCACTGCATCGACCTGATGCAGTATGTCACCGGCTCAAAGGTCAAGCAGGTTGCGGCGTTCCACGACACGCTGACGTTCCACTATGAGGTGGAGGACACGTCTACGGTTCTGATGCGGCTGGAAAACGGCTGCGAGTGCGTGGTGCAGTCCAACTTCAATATCCCCGACGAAGCCTCCAAGTGGCGTCTTGAGTTCTTCGGCGATCAGGGTCATCTGGTTGGCGAAAACATCATCGGCCAGATCGACGGCGGTACGCTGGACGCGATGTTCTGCGGCGAGGTTGGCGGCTATGACGCACAGCAGGACACCAAGGACGTCAAAGGCGAGCAGCTGGACGTGGAGTTCGGCAATATGTACACGCGCGAGATTGAGTCGTTCGGCAATTCGATCCTGAACAATCTTCCGCTGGAGGTTCCGGCGTCTGATGCGGTGCAGGTGCAG
>OLSK01002357.1_pt1 | contig 12103 bp, 16 predicted proteins | sample 1672781 | NCBI WGS metagenome assembly OLSK01 (sample SAMEA3136723, study PRJEB25190) | human gut metagenome | biome: human gut; feature: human-associated habitat; material: faeces | place: Austria | collected 2013 | reverse complement strand
AGTTTGCTACAAACTCTCGAATAAACGGCGTCCAAAAGTCAGTTTTTTCGGAAATTTAAAAAAAAAAAGCGTGAGACAAAAGTAAGAAACACTTTTGTCTCAGCCTTTTCAAACATGAATGGTTCAGAAAGCAACGTCTTCGTAATACCTCTGTCCCAATTTTTTTCTATACTCTTTATTATATATTACACGTTCAATATCCACATAAAACCGATGAAGACGAAGAATAATAGGTACATGATTGGTGAAACTTCTTTTCCGCGTTTTGCAGCAAGCATTGTGATTGGATAGAAAATGAATCCTAATGCAATCCCATCTGAGATACTATAAGTCAATGGCATACCAATCAAAATCAAGAATGAAGGAATAGCGATCTCTAATTTGCCCCATTCGATTTGTCGTAATGATTGTGCCATCAAGACACCAACCATGATCAACGCTGGTGCTGTCACTTGAGAAGTAACGACAGATAATAGTGGTGAGAAGAACAATCCTAACAAGAAGAAGATCCCTGTTGTCACAGCTGTGATCCCTGAGCGACCACCGACTGCGATTCCTGCTGATGATTCAACAAATGCCCCAACTGGTGATGTTCCTAATAAAGAACCAGCAAGCATTGCTGTTGAGTCAGAAGCTAATGCTTTTCCAACACGTGGCATTTTGTTGTCTTTCATGAAACCAGCTTGATTGGCAAGGCCAACTAATGTACCTGCCGTATCAAAGAAAGTGACCAATAAGAAAGTTAACACAACCACCCACATTTGTAGAGAATTGATATCCCCTACATGTTTTAGGGCAACCAAGAATGTCGGTTTCAAACTTGGTGCAGCTGAAACGATTTGAGACGGCATTGGAATCAATCCAGTAATCAAGCCTAAAATTGTCGTTGCTGCCATCCCGATAAAAATACCTCCAGGAACACGACGAACAAGTAAAATCGCTGTGATCGCTAGTCCAAAGATAGTAAGCCATGTCGTTCCTACACTTAAGGAACCTAATCCAACTAAAGTTGATTTATTCGAAACGATGATGCCACCTTCACTTAAACCAAGAAAAGCAATAAACAAACCAATTCCACCTGAAATAGCATATTTCAAGTCTGCAGGTATTGCATCGATGATCATTTCACGCAATTTAAAGATCGTGATCAAAATAAAGATCAATGAAGCAACGAAAACTCCTGCTAACGCTGTTTCCCAAGGAATACCCATTCCTAAACAAACAGAATAAGCAAAAAAGGCATTGATCCCTAAAGCTGGCGCCGTTCCAATTGGGTAACGTGCTAAAACACCCATCAAGATACAGCCGATTGCACTTGCCAAAGCAGTAGCAGTAAATACTGCTCCCTCATCCATACCAGAGGCACCTAAAACAGTTGGATTCACAAACAAAATATACGCCATTGAAATAAACGTCGTGAAACCAGCAAGTACCTCTCTTTTAACTGTTGTACCTAGTTTTTCAATCTCGAAGTAGGAAAGTATTTTTTCCTTCATCTTCCATCCCCCTAAAAGCCGAACATTTATAAAAAAGTCCTTTAAAAATTAGTTTTATTAATAAAACAACGAGGTTAATCATATACTAAATAATAACATAAGTAAATAAAAAATTCGGATTTTAAGCAAAATCCGAACATTAATTCTTTATTTTTTCCATTAAGACTTTTAGCGTGAACATTAGCTTTTTATTCAAAACTTAAATTCTTATCGTATGCTCTTATTTTTTCGTGTTTTCGCGAGCAATTCGTCGCTGTTCTTCTGCAATAAACGCCTTATTGTCAATTTCATGTTGCCAACTTGTTACCGTATCATGTGCATGATTCATTGAATTCAATCCACCAAAGCCAGTATCGACCATCTTGCCCCAGCCTTTTGTATGATCTTTGCCAGATTCACTATTTTTCTTTCTTAACTTTTCACTTTTTTCTCCCCGTCGCTCTTTTAAGTACACTTCCATTTTTTCAGTTAGACTCATTTTCTTCTTCCTTTCTTTCCATCTGGCCAATCACAAAATAGTTTCCTTCCGGATCAGAAAAATTAAATGTCAAAACGCCATTGTTATCCATGATTTCACCAGGATTTTCCATTTGTTCATAGATTTCCTCAAATCGATCGGTAAAAAATAGTATTGATGGAGACGTACCTAATACTTCTGGTGAAAAGCGTTGCACAAAAACTTTAGGGAAAATACCTAATTCAAATTCAGAAGAGATTGCTACTATCACACTGTGGAACTCTTCTGGTAATTCAACTGTTTCGCTGACTGTCGCTCCTAGTTTTTCGACAAAAAACTGACTGATTTTTTCAACATCTTCTGCATAGAGCATCACACGAGTTTTACCGATCATTTTATGTCCTCCTTTTATTTCCATTTGTATAGGGAAACTAATTACTTCTATTATATCACGAAAGCGGATTCTACCAAAAAAACCTCTACCAATGCGAGAACACTTTCAAGCATATGGTAGAGAGTTCTTATTGGTGAGGCTTATTTTTTTAATTCATTGTTACTTCTGTTTGATTTTTTGTTAAAGTGTAATGATTGCTTGTCACATGGAATGTTTGATCGATCATTTTCTTTAATTCAAGAATTGCTTCGTTCCCACGTTTTGCTTGTTCTGGATTGATTGATTCGATGACCAAAACAGCATGCGCAGTTTCTTCGGTAAGCATTGTCCGCTGTGCTTCTCGCCAATTTAAACAACGGCAAATAGCACCTTCTTCATCATAGTAGATGATTTCTTCTGGCAACGCTGGCGCATCTTTGTCTGCTCCTAGAGGTAAGAATTTTTCTCCACCTTTTGCCTTTCCTAAATGCAGATCTCCTTGGATTTTCGCAATATCTTCCCCACCACATGGCACACCATATTTTAGTGAGATACTATTGTAAATATCTACCAAAGGATTGATTGGGTAAAATTCACGTTCTTGATTGGCCCTTTTCAATAATGCTTCAATAGAAGAGCGTGCCCCTTTTTTTGTTTTGAATTGCGTAAAAGCTTGGCGCCATTGTGCAATCACTTCATTTTGACTAAAGGGTTCTTCTGTTAGATACGTTCTTGCTTCTTTTGCTGCCTGATTCAATAAATGATGATAGGTTTCTTCTTGGTCTTCTTGGACATGATTATCGATACCTTCAACAGTTAAGACCTCGATCGTTGCTTCAGGAAAAACTTCCCAAAAAGTTGAGTCTACAATTACTTTATTCATTCATTTCTCCTCCATTGATTTCTTTGACAAAAATATAATCTGTTTGAGCGTCATCACCCATATAAAAAATATGTTCGCTATGATGCGAAAAACCATGTTTCTTATAAAAGCGCAGGGCTGGGTGATTGTGTTCCCATACGCCTAACCAAATTGCTTCTTTTTGTTGTTCTTGCGCTCGTTGGATAGCAAGCGCCATGAGCGTTGAGCCGATTCCATTAGCTTTAAATGCACTGCGTACATAGATCCGCTCAATTTCTAAAAAATGATCCCCCATTTTTTCTGATTGTGCTTGGTCAACATTCAGTTTCAAATAACCTGCGATCTCGCCATCTACCATTGCCCAGTAAAATTCTGATTGTTCATTTTGCAGTTCTTTCATCAATTTATTGATCTCATATGCTTCATCTAAATAAATCCGCATCAGTTCCTCACTGTTATATTCGCCAAACGTATCTCGATAGGTTTCAATACTGATTATTTGAAGAAGTTCCGCATCTGAAACGGTCATTTTCTTGATTTCGATTTTTTCCACTTGCCTGTTCCTTTCAATAAATTCTTTTGTTGCCCTTTTTTACAAAATTCCAATCCTCACTCACATTTTGTCGAACTTTTTTTAACATCCTTTGCAATTGTTCAACTTCTGCTGATGTCAATCCTTTGAGTGCTACCTGATTGGAATAATGGTGTTCCCGGATGATAAATGGATAGATTTTTTTCCCTTTGTCTGTCGGATAGAGTTTCTTGATTTTTTTATTTGTCTGATCCGCCGCACTTTGGACCATCCCTTTTTCTTCCAACCGTTTGATTGCTCGTGCCGTCGTCGTGCGATCGACTTTGATCATTTCTGCTAGTTTTTCTTGGATGATTCCAGGATGTTCGCAAATACGTACCAAATAAAGGTATTGACCTCTTGTTAATTCGATTTCTTTAAATTCAATATTGCTGATCGAATCTAAGGCTCGAGAAATCATCCCGATTTCTCTAATGATGTCGTCCATCTTGTCCTCCTTTGGTTAAATGTTAGTCTTATTTTACACCATTTAGTTGCAAATGCAACAATTTTTAACCAAAAAAGAAAGTTCAGTCCTGATTATGTGGAAAGAGCATGTGGGGCAAATCTAGAAATCAGGTTTGCTACAGACTCTCGAGTAAACGGCGGGAGCAGAAGCAACTCCTTCGGAAATAAGCACTTCTGTCCCAGCCTCTCTCCAATAAACGGCGTCCAAAAGTCAGATTTTTCGGAAAATTCAAAAAAAGGTTGGGACAAAAGTGTTTATTACTTTTGTCCCAACCTTTTTTTTCTACAATTTCTCAAACCTAAATGACTTTTGTCTCGACCTTTTTTTAGAGAATCGATACATTGAAGTCCTTTAGTAATTCAATGGCCATTTTACCGTGTTGATTTTCTGATAACAGCCCTGGATCAAGGAAAAAATCTGCCTCTGGAAAAGCACTTTGTAAAGCAATCGTATTCGACAAGACACATAGATTCGTTTCTATGCCCACAACTTCGATTGATTTCTGTTCGTCTTTTCGATCAAATAACTGTTTTTTTAGTTCAATAAGTTTCTCGGGTGGCAGAGTTAAATAGTATTTCTTGATCACTCGTTCATTTGGTAGAGGAGCAAGCTTCGGAATCAATTGTAATGCTGGGATTTCTTCCTCTACGCCTTTTTTTCGATGGGAATATCTCTAGTAAATAAAACCAATTCATTATTTTCTCTAGCTTTAGCTAAGCGTTGCGCAATTCGATCCACCAATTCTTCAGAACCTGGAACATAAAAATCACTCGTTGGATCAAGCACTTGGTTTTGCATATCGATGATTACTAACACGTTGATCCCTCCATTCACCTTGTGAAACTCAATAATAATTTTTGATGATATATGCAACACCGGCTTCTTCGTTGGTCTTTGTCACTTCATTTGCGATGTCTTTCACTTGTGGTTGAGCATTGCCCATTGCGATACTTAGTCCACTGACTTTCAACATCGCGATATCATTTTCTTGGTCGCCAAATGCCATGATCTCACTAGGCTCGATTCCCAAGTATTGACCTAAAAAGATGAGTGAGTGTGCTTTTGTGATGCCTTTAGGTGTGATCTCCAAAAAGTGGGGGTCTGAGAAGACAGAGTCGATTCCCTCATCAGCCAAATCACGTTGCAACTGTTGCAGCTTGCTCTCATCTCTATCTGTCAAAGCTAATTTCAAATAGCTTAAAGAAGGGTCCTCCAGTAGTTTTTCGATATCTTCAAATGACTGTTTCTGTAAACGGAATTGTTTATAGTAAGGGTCATTTTTTACTAAACTAGATTCATCAAATGTTAATTGGTCATCTTGGGTCTCGCGACTTGCAATGATCGAGATTTTTGCTTTTTGTGCGAGATAAAAGGCGCGTTTCAATGTTGGCAATTCGATTTTCGCACGTTTCAAGACGTTGACGATTTTTCCTTTTTCCATTTCTGCAACGAATGAACCGTTAGAAGAGATCAGATAGCCACCAATGCCCAGTTTTTCAAAAATATCTTTCGCTGAGATGCTGTTGCGTCCCGTAGCGACCGTTACAATTCCACCATTTCTGTCAAAGTTTTGTAAAGCCTCGATATTTTTTTCTGGTATTTCTCCGCTTCGATCAAGTAATGTACCATCTAGATCTATTGCAGCTAATTTCATAATTTTCGCTCCCTTTGTTGTGTGCTTATTTTAAGATTAAATGAGAAATACCAAAAATGAAAATAAAATGCACTGCGTGATGAATTTTTTCAAAAAAAATTCTCTATTTCCATTTGACTATAAGTAGTAGCGATTTGGTCAATACCTTTGAATAAATAGGCAAAAAACTTGATAAGTTAACGTTTTCAAAGCTAAAAAAAACATTATTTTTGCAAAATATTCATTGAAAATGAAGCATATATTTTGCTTTAACGTTTGATCAGGCATATTCTAGATATAGAAAAGGTTAGAAAAAGATTAAAAAAAGGAGTGATTTTAATGGAGAAAAAACAGGGGATCGTTCCAGTGGTAACTGCTTCAGATGAAAATTACGCTCCTTATTTAAGCGTAATGATCGCAACAGCATTGGACAATTGTAACAAATCAAGACACATTTACTTTTACGTGATTGATGATGGAATCTCTGAATACAGCAAAGAAGGATTAAGACAGACGGTGAGTGATCATTCGGCAAATGCAAGTATCCAGTTCCTGACAGTTGACACAGATGTGTACGAAGATTTTTTGGTTAGTGATCATATAACGACTACTGCTTACCTGAGAATTTCTTTACCTAAAATTTTAACGAAATACAACTATAAAAAAGTACTTTATCTTGATTCAGATATTTTAGTACTGGATGATATCGTTGATCTATATGACACATCATTGAACGATCATACGATCGGTGCAGTGATCGATCCTGGACAAACCAAAGCGTTGAAACGCTTGGGCATTGATTCTAACGAATATTATTTCAACTCTGGTGTGATGATCATCGACATCGAACGTTGGAATGAACAATCGATTACAGAAAAAACGATCAACTATTTGAAAGAAAATGGGGATCGAATCATCTATCACGACCAGGATGCATTGAATGCTGTATTGTATGGCAACTGGGAACAATTAGAACCACGTTGGAACATGCAGACATCTCTTATCTTTGAACGTCATCCTGCACCTGATGAAACATACGAAAAATTGTATAAGGAAGGCAATGCTTCCCCAGCTATCGTTCACTTTACAGGACACGATAAACCGTGGAACACATTGAAAGACCACCCATATACAACGATTTATTTAAAAAAATTAGCGCATAGCGCATTAATGAAAGTAGGCGAGGTAAATGAATAGAAGAAAAGAAATAGCAATCGTATCAAGTTGTAATACAAAATTTGTGCCTCATCTAGCGGCGCTTTTTGTATCAGTATTAGAAAACAGTGATCCAAAAACATTTGTAAGATTTTATGTCGTTGACGACAATATCGATGCTGAAAGCAAAAAATTATTGCGTTTTTCAGTAAAAAATTCTCGTATGAATACTGACGTAGAGTTTTTGAAAATCAACAAAGAGTTCTTTGAAAACGTCGTAACGAGTGACCGTATTCCGGAAACAGCATATTACAGAATCGCCATCCCAGAATTATTTAGAGGAAAAAATGTCGAACGTATTTTATATATGGACTGTGACATGGTCGCTTTAGATGACATAACTAAATTATGGTCTCTTGATTTCAATGGTGCCATCGTCGCAGCTATTGAAGATGCTGGGTTCCACCAACGTTTGGAAAAAATGGAGATTCCTGCTAAATCAATGCGTTACTTCAATTCTGGCTTGATGCTGATCAATGTCGAAAAATGGTTAGAACAAGATATCACGCATAAAGTTCTAAAATTTATTGAAGAAAATCCAGAAAAACTACGATTCCATGACCAAGATGCATTGAATGCTGTACTACATGATCGTTGGATTGCTCTTCATCCTAAATGGAATGCGCAAGGCTACATCATGGCCAATGCGAAAAAACATCCCACTGAAAAAGGGGAAAAAGAATACGAAGAAGCACGCCAAAACCCATCGATCATCCATTTCTCTGGACATGTGAAACCGTGGAGCAAAGATTTTAAAGGATCAAGTAAAAAATATTACGAAAAATATGCAAACATGACTGCTTTCCGCTGTGTAGAGAAGTTTCCACAATATCCATTGTATGCACAAGTCAATCGAAATCGTAATCGAAATACATTTGTTAAATAAACAATCACTAGGAGATGATGACTATGGAAATCACGATGTCAAAAACTGCTGCCAAAGCATTGATCGAAAAAGTAGGGGAACATTCGAAAATCGCTATAGCTTTGATTGATCATTCTGATCCCTTTTTAAGAGAGAAAAGTGCCTGTGCGAAAGGAAGCTTCTTTCAGATCATCCCGTTTGTGAATAAATTTGGCCAATATATCACTCGAATCGATCATCCAGTATTAGAGATCTATACTTCTAAGCTTGAACAATTTTACTTAGGTAGACAATTAAGTATGGAATACAATCAACAGCTGAATAGCTTTACCTTAGAAAATGAAATTACCGTGTTAGATCGCAATATCAAACTCAGCCACTGCTTCTTTAGTTAATCTGAGGACGAAACAAACAGAAGGGAAGACTGATAATGCTGGACTATTACTTTATTAAAGAAAAAGTAATACAAACAGATGAAAAAAATTTCAATTGGCTTGTGATCAACAACAGTGATACTGAAGAAATCGGAAGAGTCATCGAGAAGTATCAACTTCCAGAAGACATCTTCATCGGGAATTCTTATCCCGAAGAAGTGTCTCGACTGGAATACCTTTCAGGGACCAAGTTGCAGCATCCGATTTCTTTGGTATTACTTAATCTCTCAAGTAAACAGGAAAAAATCGAGAAACGTTTGACGCCGATTTCGTTTGTTTTATCAGATAACCTATTGATTGCTTGTGTCGAAAAAGAAACCGATTTTTTTGAACATTTGATCGAAAAACATCATGAGGACATCGATTCTTTTGAAAAAGTAATCGCATACACAGTGTTAGATATCTATACCCATTATGTGAAAGAATTGAAGGAAATGAAAAAAAGAATCGATTCTTTAGATCAAGAAGCCAGAAAAACAACGGAAAACGAAGAGTTATACAAACAAGCGGATTTAGAAAGAGATATTGTTTATATCGATCATACGCTGAGAGATCAGAAAGGAACAATGGATGCCTTATGGGACTCCAAACCATTCGTCGAAGGATTAGCGGATGACCGTTTACTTTATGATGTCCAACTGAGACAACGTCAGACTGAAAAAATGATCTTGATCTACCGTGACCTATTAGAAAGTATCGGTGATCTATTTAACGGGATGATGGACAACCACTTGAACCATCTGATGAAATATTTAGATTCAGCCGCTTTGATCATCTCAGTTCCAGCGATGATTGCTGGGGTCTGGGGAATGAATACTGGTGGACTCCCTGGAAAAAACTCAACATTAGGGTTTTTACTCGTCGTGATTGCCTCAATCGTTATTGCGGCGGCTGTTGGATATCATCTAACCAGAAAAGACTACACGAAATAATCAATAACAGTTTTACTAACATTTAGGAGGATAACTATGACTGAACCAAAATTAATCGACCCACGTAACCTTTATCATACAGAGAAATTTCCAAAACAAGACCAGGATACACCTGCGTTACAAAATGAAATGCGCCCTAACCCTGATTGTGGGGAGGAATCTTATGAAGGCTCGAATCAATTAGAAAACAGACGTGTTCTTATCACTGGAGGCGACTCTGGTATCGGACGTGCCGCAGCGATTGCGTATGCAAGAGAAGGGGCAGATATTGGGTTGCACTTTTTCCCAGGAGAAGAAGAAGATGCGAAAGAAGTAGCTTCATATATCGAAAAAGCCGGCAGAAAAGTTGTGCTGTTACCGTATGATCTACGAGAAGAAACCGCACCAAAAGAAATGATCCAAAAAGTCGTTGCAGAACTTGGGGGATTAGACACATTGGTCTTAAATGCGGGTCAGCAAATCTCTTCTCCATCGATTGTCGATCTTCCGATGGAACAAGTAAAAGATACGTTCATGGTCAATATCATTGCGATGTTTGCACTTGTTAAAGAAGCTGTTCCACATATTCCAGCTGGTGGTGCAATTGTTACAACAACGTCTGTCCAAGCATCCAATCCAAGCGAGCACTTATTAGATTATGCAGCGACGAAAGCAGCAATCGCCAACTTTACGATTGGTTTGGCAAAACAGTTGGCACCCAAGGGAATCCGCGTGAACGGTGTGGCACCTGGACCTATTTGGACGCCACTTCAACTAGATGAAGGTCAACCTGAGGATGCAATTCCAGAATTTGGTCAAAAAAGTCTGTTAGAACGAGCAGGTCAACCTGCTGAATTAGCACCAGTATACGTTTTCTTGGCTTCAAATAAAGCAAGCTATGTGACGGCACAAATTTACGGTGTCACAGGTGGCGAAGCAATCAACCTATAAGGAAAGATTGGAGAGAGAAAAATGAATAAAGGAATAAAGACCATTGGAACAATCGTTTCGCTTTTACTATTGTCCGTGCTATTGTTTGTGATCTTGATCAGTGCAATCTATCCATTACCATTCCAGTTAGAACGTTTCCGCTTCTTTTCTTTAACGAATTTCTATCTGCGACATTATATTTTTTGGGTAGCAATCGCCTTTTCGATTCTCTTGATTCTTGGCATACTAATCTTGCTTTTCTATCCAAAAACGATCCGCAGTTTCTTACTGAAAAAAGGGAACGGAGAATTAGTGCTGGATAAAAAAGCTATCGAGGGCATGGTTCGTTCACATTTGAACCAAGATGATTTTATCGATTCCCCTAAAGTCAACGTGAAAGCTACTAAAAATAAGCTATCCGTTGGAATCAAAGGCGAGTTGAGACGAACGTCTTCATTAATTGGGAAAACAGGAACTTTAATGAAAGATATCGAAAAAGAAATCAAGCATGTACTCGGAGAAGATGAACCTGTTCAAGTTTCAGTGAAGTATACAGGTTATCAAGAACCAACGAATAAAAGAAGCGCAGATCAAGCGCGAGTAGAATAGGGAGGCTGACGAAATGAATGAATTTATGACCACGTACAAGCTCCCGATCATCTGCGGAGTGATTGGCTTGATTCTAGCAATATTATTATTGTCGATCGGTTTTTTTAAAACACTACTAGTCATCATCATGGCGATCATTGGTGTAGCTGTTGGTATGTACTTGAAACGTACGCATCTTTTAGACGATTATTTCAAATCTTAGGAGGAACATTATATGAATAACAATGAAAAAAACAACCAAAACAACCAAAACAACCAAAATAATAACCAGGGAAAACCAGTTTCTGCACATCCAGATCCAGTAACACCAAACCAATCAAATGGAATCACGGATGAAAAAAATAAAACAGCACCTGTATCAGGACATCCGGACCCAGTTGTGCCAAATGTAGAAGAAAAAGTCGAACACGACAAACATCAACATGACAAAGACCATGATGCTCATCAACCTGCTCCCCATGATCTGCCAAAACCTGGTGGACATACACCTGGTGGACCAGTTCCACCCCATGCGCCACAATCTCCAGCTGAACATGGAAAGGAAGAGCATATGAACGGCGATTTGACTTACGAAGATAAAGTGATCCAAAAAATCATCGGGATCGCACTAGAACAAGTCGATGGATTATTGTCAGTCGATGGTGGTTTCTTCTCAAATGTTGCTGGGAAATTAGTGAATACAGATAATACGACTGCCGGGATCGATACAGAAGTCGGCAAAAAACAAGTTGCTGTTGATTTGTCGATCATCGTTGAATATGGGAAAGACATTGAAAAAATCTATCAACAAATAAAAGAGATCATCAGTAAAGAAGTACAAAACATGACTCATTTAGATGTGATCGAAATCAATGCCAATGTTACAGATATCCAGTCAAAAGAAGAATTTGACGCGAAACAAGAGACAGTTCAAGATAAAGTAACAAATGCAGCCAAAACTACCGGACAATTTGCTTCTGAGCAAACGGATAAGGCGAAACAAGCGATTGCTGAAAAAACAGAACAAGCAAAGGAACATGACTCCGAAGTTAAGTAATGGGCAATCGAAGATAGATCCTAACAGAACATGAGGTAGTAAGTTGAATGAACGTTCTTTAAAGAAGAGCGAATTGAACAAACGCAGTCATGTTGAATAATTGAATCTCTACACCAAAAGTACGCTTTGTAGGCTGCTTTTGGTGTTTTTTCGTTTTGAGTGCTTCTATATTAAAAGTAACGAATAGGGGCTCTTTGTCAAATGATGTTGGTAAAGAGAAATCTTAGAATAATTTGGACAGA
>OLSK01002351.1_pt1 | contig 12117 bp, 7 predicted proteins | sample 1672781 | NCBI WGS metagenome assembly OLSK01 (sample SAMEA3136723, study PRJEB25190) | human gut metagenome | biome: human gut; feature: human-associated habitat; material: faeces | place: Austria | collected 2013 | reverse complement strand
TTTTGAGCTATGTACAAGAAGCATTTTATTCTAGCTTAATTTGACAAATCATAATATGAAAATGCGCGTCTTCCCTTATCAACTCCCTTTTTAAGATCTACTTGAAAATCTTTGAGAAAATCAGGTGAGTTCCTTGTATCGACTCCCTTGATTACTTGAAAATCGAGTTTAGGCTGGTTAGGAAGTGAAGTGAAGTGGGGATTCAGATCATTCTTCATCATGCTTGTCTTTAGATAAATCTCGTTTTCCAAAGAGGAGGCCAGAACCTCATTAGGTCTATTTGGAATAAAACTAGTCAATCTCTGAGGTTGTACCGTTAGATCCATTGGAACCGACAATCGTTGTATCATTATTTGACTTACTTAAGTTCAGCTTCCCAGATTTTTCTCTCCAAGACTGTTTCAACACGAAATTGATTGAATTCTGGGTGGAATCTTAGAATCATCATGGGGCTATTCGCATTTTTTTTCACCAAATGGTAACGTCCTGCTCTCTCATCCAATAAGATGAGCGGTACATAATGATTTTTTATCTTAATATACGTTCTTCCCGAAGCATCTCGCACTAATCCTCTCTCATCAGGTGCCGAAAACAGGATTGGCTTTGAATGAGTTTCGAAATTTCTGAGTTTTTTTCCAATTTTGTTCCCCACTTTTTTTCCTAAAAAAGGCGAAGTCACTGCTTCAAAATACCACTCGGCACCGTTGAAGTTTACAGGATACAGGATTCCCTCAAACTCTACATCGTAACGTACACTGTGCCCTGCAATCACCGTTTCTTTGACGGGAACCCATTGATTGTTTAATTGAATCAAGCGTTCATCTGGTTTATGAGGATAGTCGGATACCGTCCTGACGTTCCCTTCACCATACGCTTGAGGGTTTGCATTTATTCTGTCATACACATTCAGATCATCATTTATTTTGACTGCTACTTGATTAATCAATTTTTTCTGATCTTCTGAAAATTTTACTGGACCTTTATAAACTTCTAACTGTTTATTTTTCAATAGGTAATATTGACCGAATTTATCTCCATTTGAATTTATCACCTGTACATATAGACGTTTATCTATGAGTTTCACTGGTACCTCTGGGCCGCCTTTTGGCAATCGGGCTTTCACAATGGATCCCGAAACAACTGAGGTTTCTTTTGTTAGTTTTTCTAACGACGTAACCAGATTCTTTATTTCCGTGCTTTGGACTCTAAATTTCAAGTGCGTTAATTTGGGCAGCAATTTGCTTATATCATATATAGTTTCAATACCTGGATCGATGTATCGAATCAGTTCAATCCCCAAACTTAATAATTCAGCACGGGTAGGGAGAAAATATTTGCTATTTCGTAAGACACCTTTTATCCCTCCTTTTAGAAGTTCTCTTAACACACCTGTTCCAAATTTTGCAGTCATTGCAATCGTCTGTCCTACTATTGGAAGCAATAAAAGAACATCCATCACACAGGCTGGAACCGCCTTTTCTGCATCTTTTTCGATGATTCCTGTCACACAGTCATAAAAAGGAATAAGACCCAAAAGGATGTCAATCCCTTTTTCTCTCCTTGTTTTTTCATCTCCACTTTTATACATTCGGTCATAGAATTTATCATAGTGCAACGTGCCTAAGCCTCTGGCAAATATCTCTTGAGCACTAAGAGATTGACTATGCAAAGAGCTAAATAGCTGACTGTCTTTATTCACACTAAATTCTAATCGATCACGCGTATAGACGTACTTCTCCGCAAAAAACTCATGTTTATTGTACAATTCTGGATCCTTGTCTACTCGATAGACAGCATACCCTAAGTCCTTTCCCAACTTTTTCAATCCATACACTCGTTCTTCCTTACCACGTTTCGCCATGAACAAATCGGTGTCTTTTAATGATAAATTTTTCCACATAGGAAATCCTCGACTAGTAGCAGTTTCTTTTCGAAGTTCTGCAGATGCTTCATAAATCTGTGTCTTTTGCGAAAAAAGAAATTCGGACTCAGTTGAATTCATAGCATGCAGTGCTATTTCAATAATCTTCTTATCCAGTCGCGCATAAGTATCTGCCACATTTTTTGTCAACTCTTTATATTTTTCTTCCAAAACAGGGAGCGGCCTCTTCAATGTTGGACAAGGATTTTCTCCACTTAGATAGTAGTCGATCGCCTCTTCGCGTGTTTTTTGGTGAAACGGTGGAGTGCCCAATGGATGGAGAATTACATCGCCCACGAGTGGTGCATCGGCATCATAGCACGCTTGAATCACTTCTTCTGCTAAAGCTTTTTTACTACGCCAATTAAGCGCTGCTTTTTGATAGGATTGTAACAAAGTATTTACTGCTTTTTGTTCTTCAACTACTCTGAAATAACCTCTTTTCCAGTATCCAAAGAAAGTACTCAGGGCCACTTCTTTATAATTTCCTTTAGTGAAAGCTTCACGTAATGCTTCTGGTTCTAGTTGTGCTGTTGCAAGCAATGCGGGCAGTAAAATTGCCTGTAACTCAACAAAACGTAGTTCTTTTTTTTCAACTACGCTATCCATGAAAGCTACACCTAGACTTTTCTTTTGTGAATCATTAATTCCTTTAGGATTCCCTACAAACTCTAATAGTTTTCCCCCTATCATCTGTGGAAATAGTCCAGAACGAGAAATCAAATCCTGTTTTTCTAGCTGATTAATGTCAACAGATAGTGATGTTTGAATTAAATTTTTCCATAGCATAACAAAATTATGTTGCTGTTCGATTACCTGATTCTTAAACTCATCTACAGGGATTCTACGGTTGAAGTCAGATAAAGCGCCGTAAAGATCACTTTCAAGTTGAGAGACAGTAAACATGGATGGATCTGGTGCTTCCATAATTTTCTTAGCTAAGTATTCTTCGAATGATCCTCCGAGTATATTCTCAAATACCCACTTCCTCACCATCATTTCGGCAACTTTATCTGATATTTCCTCGCCTTTTCCTCCATAAAAATTCAATTCTTTTGTTATTACTTTGACGAATGCTTGAAGATTTTCTTTGTGAAAAACATTTTTATTATCCTCTGGCATGAGCCATTTCCCTGCGGCAATTAATACTGTTTCTTTTATTGCTCTGCCAGGTGGCAACAAACTCTCTTGACGCAAAAAAGCTTCCACTTTTCCCAGCAATTTTGGGCTTTGCCATACAGAAGTAACACCACTAGGTATGAACTCGTCTTTTGTTCTAAGTTCCTGTAATTCGGTCTCTTCTTTAGTTGTATCAGCTAGCCATTCACCTACAATGTCATTTGCTAGTTCTTCTGAGATTTCTTCTCCTTCCTCCTTTTCAAGGAGCACATTGGCTAATTGCTTGATTTTAAAAGCATACAATGCTTCTGGGCTAGTTTCCTTAATTCCAAGAGAATTCGATGGTTCTGAGTTGGTTACATCTAGCTCAACAGAATGCACTAGCTCCGAATTTACTGTCCCAAAAAACAGCCACTGTGTGACCGCTTGAATAAGACTTTTAGGATCAAAATACACGTAAGGCATTCCATTTTTAGCTAACAAAGAAGAAATTTCTATACGCTGATTCTCTTTTTGTTTTTCATCAAGTTCAGGTAGTTTTTTATTTAGTTGTGGGACTTCAATGTCATTTTCCCGAATAAAATCCGCGATTTTTTTCTCAAGATTCTCTGTTTCAGTTGCTTTATCTTTCGTGGATTCGCCATCTTTTTCCTTTTCAACTTCTCTAAAGCTGTACCCTACTTGTGCATTGTTATCTTCCCATTGCAATAAATAGAGCCGTGCCATAGTGGGAGACATATTTTCAGTTGTCACCCCATATACTTTACAAATTAACTCAGCAACTTGATGTTGTCTTTCTATAATCGTTCCATAATTTTTTCCCGCAAAGATCCATTCTTGCACCTTTTGAACTAATTCTCTTGACGATGTAAGATCCTTTGAAAATTTTTGACTAGCAAGAAAGTGCCAAACTTCTTCATTTACCTCTTCTGTTTTTCCACGTGCATGAAACAAACTATCCTCATGATAGATAGGAGAGAGTATCTGAGTGCTAGGAATAGTGTGTGGTACCCCCTTCGTAAATTCAGCGAATATGCAATCTCTTTCTTTTTTATATTCATTAAAAGCAGTGACTAAGATGGGGTCTGTTTTAGACAAATCATATTGACTCGTCTTACCAGTGATTTCTTTGTATGTATAATCTTCTAATAACGTATTGGTTTTCCACTGTAAAAAGATATCTTGCAGTTTACCGGCAGATATAAATTCTCCCCACCTCACGTTCTCTATTCCGTAATTTTCAAGGATAATGTACGCCAAAAAATGTTTTCTTTCCAATTTATCTATCTCTTTATTTCCAATCCATTTTTGAGCAATTTCTAGTAATTCTACATCGGGAGTAGTATCGTTCGCACATTTTTCTTTCATGAAAAATTCTTTAAGTTTTTTATTTACGTTACTTGTTTCATTTTTCCTCTGAAAAAGTTCGTTATTATAAAAAAATATCGGTAATGGCTCTGGAAAACGTGTGAGAAGTAATTGTTTAGTGATAATCGTTTCATTCATTTGATCGACTTGTTTTCTCTCAAAGTCATCGGTCAAAGATGTTGGTCTATCAGATTGTTCGTCCATTAAAATCGCTTCAGTTGATGTCATCAAAGATTGCTCTTGCTCGGAAAGTGGCTTTGCTTCAATACCAAAGGTTGGGATTATTCTTTGAACAAAGCTATCTAACCTGGTTGCTAGATCACTAGTTAACTGACTAATCTTTGACAAAAAAACTACTTCGTCTTCTTTCAAAACAAACTCCTTTTGTTCCGAAGTTGAGGGTTTATTTTCTGGCTCCGACGGGTTCGTTTTCGTTGATTTTGGGGTTTCGGAATGATTTGAGATATGTGAATTGATAAGCCAACTGACATCTCGTTTCGTTCGTTGAGCCACTGACTCCGGGTTCTCATAGTGAACCGAAAAAGTCCGCATCATCATACTTAAAAAACAATCCATAATCGAGTCACCTGGCGCACCTCCCTGTTGTTCTGAATAGGTTGTCTGTTCAAATTGACTAAAAAAAGAAGAAAACGTTTCAGTTAGTTCTTCCCAAAAAGATGCCTGCTGCGAAACCACATTATCGTTAGAGTTATGGCTCTGTGCATATTCTTTTTCAAAGAATGCTTGAAAGTTTTTTCTCAACATTTGAGCTGCCTCTCCACTTGAAAAAGAATTAGCTGTTCCTTTTTTCTTTTCCGAAGAACTTGCAAACGAAAAGTGTTTAATCTCCTTTGATTGAATTGGATCCTGTTTATTCACTTGATTAGATTTAGCAGTTGCTGTTTGACAAATCGTATTAAAATGAGTTTTTTCAATCGTTCCACCTAACTGAAAAGTTTCTTTTTCTGTCGTACAATTTGAAAGTTCCTTAATACCATAGGCTAACTTATGGAGTTCCAGGCTCAGGTTATGAACTTCTTCTGACAAAATATAAACACGTCTCGAAGATCCTGATGATGATTCTTGTATGGCGTCACTTTTTTCTGTTCGATTCAGCGGTGTAGGCTGATTCACACGTGTAGTGTTCACCGTAGAACTTGATAGAAATGAATCAATTCTTACTTTTTCTCTTTCATGCCTCGTTTGTACCACCGTGTTTGCTTCAAACGCTGCGGAGGTTTTTTGAACAGCATTTTCTTGTTTTGGTCCCCCTTCTGAAGGTAATTCTAAATTTTGTAAGATACTTAATAGATAAAGTATTCCTGTTGGAGATAACAGGGCTTCTCGTGTTGGTTGTTGGCCAATAGAATCGGCAATAAAATTCAGCTTTTCTTGTGTGGCCTTTGGACTATAGTTCTCATCATTCATCTCATTATAGAATCGACCAGTTTTTTCTCTAAAATCTGTCTGGGGCATTTTCATCATCCTCTCTTATTAATAACTCAAATCTGCTCAACCAAATTTAACCGTATTTCAGACTACCAACTGCTGAAATCTTCTCTAAGGTAAAACTCAAGAGTCTTAATATAATAAAAATGATAATCCCCACGAAAACACTCAAGCTTTCCTATCTTTGATTATAGGATAGAAAATTTTGATGTGCCTTTTCAAAATATAGAAATAATGAGTTAACTACAACGAAATAACATTATTTTATTCAATTAATTAGAAGTTGATCAGGTTTAATTTCTTTTTATGAATTTGTATGCTTAGTATACTTCCTCCACTATTATCGCTATAACAGCAACCCAATCAGCTGCTTACTTTCAAAATTCATTCTCTGATAATAACATAATGAATTATTTTTATGATTCCTTTGAAAAGGTTCTCTACCTTGCAGAAAAAACAAATAATTATCCAAACAATAATTTCTTTTTTTTAAAAAAAGTGACGATAGACTGTGGACAATCACCTAAATTCGAAGTGTTGTTTTCAGTATTTTTATTTTTATATTAATCGTATAAATAACTTTAAGAGTAATTGTATTAGTTAGAAAACAACTCATTGAACGAATTTTTGCAGATAAAAAAAATCATGGTACAAAACGCACTACATAGCGGACTATGCTTTTTTCAAATTTGTCTCCACCAACACGATTTGACAAAGAGACAAAAAACAAGCCGAACCCTCCCAAAATAGTTGTTCCAATTTTGGGAGGGTCTGACTTGTTCAAAAAATGGTTCTATAATTTTTGGTGTTGCTTAAAAGAAAGTGATTTAGACTAGTGATTTCGGTTTAGCCTTCTTATCAGGTCAATCGAAATTCAATTAGTATTCCATCAATGTGATCATGTCATAGCCTTCGATTTTTTCGCGGCCTTTTAGTTCCATCAATTCGATCAAGAATGCACAGCCAACTACAACGCCACCTAGTTCTTCCACTAAGTCGATCGTTGCTTTGATCGTACCACCTGTCGCTAGTAGATCATCGCAGATCAATACGCGTTGGCCTGGTTTGATTGCATCTTTGTGGAGCGTCAATGTGTCTGTACCGTATTCAAGTCCATAAGTCACTTCGATAGTTTCACGAGGCAATTTTCCTTTTTTACGCACTGGAGCAAAACCAACACCCATTTCATAGGCTACCGGACAACCAACGATAAATCCGCGAGCTTCAGGTCCAACTACCATGTCAATTCGTTTTTCTTTTGCATAGTCCACGATTTGTTTCGTGGCTTCGCGGTAGGCATCTCCATCCGCCATAAGTGGGGAGATATCCCGAAAAATGATTCCTTTTGATGGGTAATCAGGAATGCTTGCAATATAATCTTTTAAATCCACTCTTTGTTTCCTCCTAGGTTGTTAACCTTTTTTTAATAGTTGGAATATCACTCAATAGTAAAAATTCCTCCACTTTGATCTTCTTAAGTCGCCGCTGATAAAGCGGGCTTTCAGTCAATGGATGACTTTCAGGTTTTTCGACTTTTTGTAAAACGCCATTTTCTATTGTAACAAATTTCAGCTCAAAAAACACCTGAATCATAAAAATTAATAATTTTTGTGGTATTTTCAAATAGGTTGAAATTGCTTCTAACTTATATCGGATATCGATTTTAACTTGCGTATGGATCAATTTGAACAATTTCGCATACTGTTCTCTTGTACCGACACCATTTAAATACGCTTCATCATGGGAAACCCCTAATAAATACATCCGATCAAATGAACCAAACGTAAGGATTTCTTTCAAAACAAGGAGATCGGTGGGACAATCAACGAGTAGCAATGCGTGGTAATTTTTTCCTTCAATTAACTCTTTCGTCTTTTCAAGGCTTTCAAAGAGTACGATCTTCTCTCTTATTTCCTTGTTCAACTCTTTAAGAGAATTTTTTTCAAAAGCCAAGTAAAAGATATCTTCTTTGAATTCGGTTAGGGTTCTATACCGTTTTGAACGCCAATCGAATATCTGGAAGCCATTGACGCCAAAATCCGTCACCATCAACTGCGGTTTCTTGCGGCCATTCCATTCATTGACTGAAAGTTTCCCCACTACATCAATGGGGTTATTCAATAGTTCGTTTTCTTCACTACCAAATCCGAAGGCAACAGCATCCAATTGTGCACCATCGTCTACTAGCGTTAATTTTAAATGTTGTTGCGTTGTACCGATCCTTTTTACATTTTCGGCTGAAGTCTGACGAAATAGGAACTGCGGAACCGGATTATCCGTTCCAAATGGTGCGAGTAACTTCAAGGCGTCGATCAACTCTACTGTTGCATCCTTTGGTGTCAAGATTTCATCAATCCTTAAAGCAGGACCCTTAGTTAAATCGATTCCTTGTTCTACAACATAATGATTCATGCGTTCTTGTAAAGCTGAGATATTTTCTTTTGGCATCGTTAGACCGACAGCTGCATGGTGCCCTCCGAAGAATGTAAATAGATCACGCATCTTATCCAACATTTCATATAGATTCAGCGCGTCAACACTGCGACCAGACCCTTTAGCTGTTCCATCTTCTTTTATCCCCAGAACAATAGTTGGTTTGCCTGTTTGGTTCATGATTTTCCCAGCTACGATCCCCAAAACACCTTCATGCCAGCCAGGGTGTGCAAGTAAATGGATCTGATTCGTTTCGTCGATCATCCCTAGTGCTTCCTGAGCGATGTCATCCACTATTTTTTTTCTTTGATCATTGATTTCATTTAGTTTCTTGGCTTGTCTCGCTGCATCTTCTTCATCAAAAGTAGCCAATAATTCCACAGCTGGATTTGGATCACCCATACGGCCGATGGCATTCAATCGAGGCGCAATCGAAAAACCGATCATTGTTTCATCTGCCTCTTTCGCCTTCACGCCACTTTCTGAGAAAAGTGCTTGTAATCCGATGCGTTCAGAGTGCTTGATAGCATCCAAACCTAGAGAAACTAACACACGGTTTTCATCCGTCAGCGAAACCAGATCGGCAATCGTACCTATAGCAACTAAATCCAAGAATTCAGCCGGAGGTTCTTCTAGTAGAGCAGTGGCCACTTTAAAAGCTACACCTACTCCAGCAAGATCCGGAAAAGGATAATTTCCTTCTGGATGACGGGGATGCACGATGGCATAGGCCTCTGGTAAATGATCAGGTAACTCATGATGGTCTGTAATGATCACATCCACCCCAGCTTCCTGTGCATAGGAAACAGCCTCATTCCCTGCTACGCCATTATCGACAGTGACGATCAATTGGACCCCTGTTTCGATTTTTTCTTTGTATACAGTAGGATTCGGGCCATATCCATGGAGAAAACGATTGGGTAAAAACGTTTCGACCTCTGCCCCTAAGAGTTCCAGTGTCTCTTTCATTACTGTCGTGCTAGTGATTCCGTCTGCATCATAGTCGCCGTAAACCAAGATTTTTTCTCCCTCGATCACAGCTTTTTGAATCCGACTAATGGCTTTGTCCATGTCGTGCATCAAGTAAGGATCATAAAGAGATTGTTCTTTTGGATTTAAAAATCGTTGTAATTCCTTTTCTTCTCGATAACCGCGTTGCCATAGCAACTTGCCGATAAAAGGAGAGATACCTTGTATTTCGATCATTTGGAGAAAGGATGCGGAAGGCTCCGTATCACTTAACTTCCAATCATAGTTTGCTTGTCTCACGTTCTCACTCCTAACTTAGTTATTATAGCAAAGGAAAACGCTAAAAAAAAGAAGAAAGAAACAAAAAGAAAGCCCGAAAAGAGGAAGGAATCCTAAAACTTTTTCGGGCCTCGCAAGAAATAGTCTTTATCAATTTTCTTAGCCTAAACATTCATGATAAAACCGATCAATCAAAATAATTATAGCTTTGTTTAGGTGATGGCGTATTATTTTCCTTTGGTGTTTGTAACTGTTGCAGTTGTTCTTTCGTTGCTTGCAGTTCTGCTTGATAAGCAGCTTCAAGTTCTGCGCGTTCATTTCTGAATTCACGCTGTTGTTCTTCTTTTGCCTCATTTACTTTTGCTTCAACATCTTTTTGGGCTTCAGCTAGTTCTTGTGTCAACTGTTTGATTTGTTTTTTTTGTTGCCATAATGTCGTTGAGGCGGTGACAAAAACAATCAATGCGCCAATGATCGCAGAACCTATGATGACTAGGATCAGCGGTGCAGAAAACGAAGCCACACCGAAACTAACAGGCACATTTTTGTTATTCAATACCGCAAATAGTACAATGACTAAAACAAGTAGAAAACCGATGATCACACCACTTTGTTTTTTCACTTTTCTTCACCTACTTTTTATTGAAAATACCACTCGCTAAATAATCGCCAATTGTTGGGAAGAGCGTGTAAAATTTAGCTGCGATTTCAAGGATCACTGGTTTATTGATTTCACGTTTCGGATATTTCATATTACGAACGATTGCTTTCGCTAATTTGGTTGGATCCAAAACAAGTTGATCTACTTTTTCTAAATAGCTGCCACTAGGATCTGCTTTATCAAAGAAATCTGTAGCGACAGGTCCAGGATTGACAGTAGTAACGGCTACGCCTAATGGTTTCAATTCTAATCTCAATGCATTGGAAAATCCCAAAACAGCAAATTTCGTAGCGGAATAGATCGTTGATTTAGCTGTAGCCATTTTGCCAGCCATCGAAGCGATATTGATGATATGCCCTTGTCTTCGCTCAGCCATATCAAGTGCAAATTTTTGAGTTAAGACCATCATTCCCAACACATTTACTTCAAACATGTCGTACGCTTTGCCTAAATCAAAGCTTAGAAAATCTTCGAAAATACCGAAGCCCGCATTATTGACTAACACATCGACTCGACCGACTTCATCCATTACTTTTTCATACAATACATCGACACTATCGGGATCACTGACGTCTACTTGAAAAGCATAAGCCTCTGTTCCACTCAATCTTTTGCATTCTTCTTTTACTTCGCCGATCATCTGGATCCTTCTCGCACATGTAATGACGATTGCCCCTTGTTTTGCTGCTTCATAACAAATTTGAGCGCCTAATCCTCCAGAACCACCTGTTACTAGCACTACTTTATCTTCTAGATTCACACCTATTCCTCCTCACGAAACGGTACTTCAATTGTTTCAAAATCTTTCATGATCAACGTATTAGGAAAGATTTCTTTTGCTTCATTTTCAAGTTCCAACGCTGCTTTGCCTAAATAACGAGCACTGATATGTGTCAATAATAATTTGTTAGTTTTTGCTTCCTTCGCGATTTCCGCTGCTTGATGCGTAGTTGAATGGTAATAATTACGCGCCATTTTTTCCTCATTTTTGTTAAATGTACTTTCATGAACGAGTACATCACTATCCTGAGCAAGAAGGACAGAATTACCTGTTTTTCGAGTATCGCCTAAAATCGTGACGATCCTACCTTTTTTATCCGGTCCCACAAATGCTTTGCCATCAATGGTCCGTCCATCATCAAGAGTGACTGTTTCACCTTTTTTTAGCTTACCATAGATCGGTCCAGCTGGAATAGCTAATTCTTTCAGTTTGTCGACTTGCAATTCTCCTTTATGGTCATGCTCCACGACCCGATAGCCAAAACTATCGATGCCATGATCCAGTTTCTTTGTATAAACAGAAAATTGTTGGTCTTCAAAGATTGGCTGATCCTCAGTCAATTCAATAAATTTCAACGCATAACCTAATCGAGTTTGCGAAACAGCTAAAGAAGTTTTGATAAACGTTTCGATTCCTTTAGGTCCGTATATTTCAAGCGGTGTATCTCCCCCTTGAAAAGAGCGGCTGCTAAGTAAACCAGGTAATCCAAAAATATGATCCCCATGTAAATGGGTGATGAATATTTTTTCGATTTTTCGTGGGCGGATACTCGTACGCAAGATCTGCATCTGTGTTCCTTCCCCACAATCAAATAACCAAACTTCATTTCTTTCATCTAAGAGTTTTAATGCAATACTTGTCACATTTCTATGTTTAGCAGGTACTCCTGCTCCTGTTCCTAAAAATTGTAATTCCATAATCTACCTGACTTTCTTTAAGTTCCCTATTAATTTTATGGGAAAATCAACTGATAATCAACCGAAAGTCTAAAATGCTTCAATAATCATAAGAAATAAACCAAAATCGAAAAGGAGGTCGAGACAAAAATCGTTTAGGTTTGAGAAATTGGAGAAAAAAACGATGTTGGGACAGAAGTGTTTAACTCCGAGAAATAAGAAGAAATTCACGAAAATTGCT
>OLSK01002345.1_pt1 | contig 12137 bp, 9 predicted proteins | sample 1672781 | NCBI WGS metagenome assembly OLSK01 (sample SAMEA3136723, study PRJEB25190) | human gut metagenome | biome: human gut; feature: human-associated habitat; material: faeces | place: Austria | collected 2013 | reverse complement strand
TTACCATCACAAGTAATGAATTTCTTCTGTTTAGTCATAACTAAATTGAATTATTATTAAGTGAATAAATCTCAATATAAAAAGCCGAACATCCAGAGTGGAATCTGATTCCCTCTTCCTATTTCTGCTTTGTGCAGGGCGTAGGTGACGCCGGGATTGTTCTTAATCTTCATTCCTTCCGGACAAATCTTGAAAGGCATCACATCGTCCACCAGGAACGACATATTTTTGTCGCCTTTGTTCACCTTGTGATCTTTCCACAAGGAATTTGCGAAGAAAGTGTCCAGTACATCCAGTTCTTCCACTTTCACGGGATAGATGGAGTACATCAGGTTGGAGTTGTGCATCATTATCTTCGACGGTTTCTTGGGGAATTCTTCTCCCTTGGGATATACCATGTTGATAAGTCGTGCATCTGCCAGATACTTGATGTAGTTCATAACCGTAGCCCTGGATGTCTGTATGTCGTTGGCAAGCTGGCTCACATTCGGGGCTTTCGGTCCGTCTACGGCCAGGAAGTATAGCAATTTTTTTATCTTGGACAGATATTTCAGCTCTATTTGCTTGATCAGCAGAATATCCACTTCCACCATCATATTCATTGTCTTCAGCAGATTTTCCGAGAAGTTACGTTTTTCAAGGAAAAAAGGATAGAAGCCATGATGCATATAGTCCTGAAAATGATCTAACGGGCGTACTTTTGACAGGATGCCCTTGGCTATTTGTTCGTGATTGCTCAGGATTTCTTCCAGTGAGTAGGAACGGAATTTCATGCCGGTTTGCAGGTTCAGATACTCGCGGAAAGAGAAACCACGCAGGTTGTAGCTCTTTACGATGTCGCGCAATTCCAGATTCTCTTCTTTCAGGCGCATTACGGACGAACCGGTAAAGACAATTTTCAGATTAGGAAAACGGTCGTAGCACAAACGCAATTCCTTGCTCCAGTCGGGATGTTTGAAAACTTGGTCTATCAACAGCACTTTTCCGCCGCGACGTTGGAATTCGTAGGCAAAGTCCACGATACTGTGGCCGGAGAAGTAGAAATTGTTCATGTTGATAAAAAGACAGGAGCGGTCGGTTCCGAACTTTTCTTTGGCATATTGCAACAGGAATGTAGTCTTACCCACACCCCGGGTACCTTTGATACCGATAAGACGGTCGTTCCAGTCAATCTCATCCATGAGGTCGCGGCGAACGGGGGCATTTGTATGCTCTACCAGATAAGCGTGTGTTCGGTAAAATGCTTCCATGCTTTAAATTCGGTTTATCGGGCGACAAATATACAGCTTTTTTGTAGATTTGCAAAGTAGAGATAGCAAAATATCTTGTTTGTAGTTAAGTTTTATATATTTTGCATGCTGTTCTTTTTCTCTGTAAGTTTGCAGTTCTTAATCATGATGAACTATAATCAATGAAACTATATCTTTTTAATCCCGACTCCGATTTGGCGCTTGCCAATAACGAAACGAACTACATAGCTCCGGTTTCCGCACGTCGTATGGCTCAGGATTTGGCGCTATTGCCGGTATGGTATGCAGATCCGTATAATGCAGTGTTGGCTCCTTCCGCCTATAATGCAGACTTCCTGAAGCAGATGCGGGAGTGGTTTCCGCTGCAAGTGCAACTGGCTACCGAGCCTGAATTACCTGATTATGCGGAGGCGGAGGTGCTGCCTTGGGGCTGGAACCCTTCTATCCGCAAATACCTGCTGAGGGGTGGTGTCTGTGAAGATAGGTTGCCTGCTACACAGCTTCTTGGGGAGTATCGCTTGCTTTCTTCCCGCCTTCAGGCCGTGGCGGTGACGCAACATATAACAAGCCGTTATCCGGAATATACCTGCGGTGAACATCATCTTATAGAGAATATGGAGGATTGCGAACGGGTTGTAAACACCATGCACACATGTTTGCTCAAAGTGCCTTGGTCGGGTAGCGGAAAGGGGCTGAACTGGTGTCTGTACGGGCTTACGAAGCCCATATCCAACTGGTGTGGACGAGTTTTGAAAGAGCAGGGCTGTCTTACGGCAGAGCCTATATATAATAAGGTGAAAGATTTTGCTGTCGAATTTTACTCTGACGGGCAGGGAAGGGTGACTTTTGCGGGCTATTCCCTGTTTTCTACCAATGAGCGAGGGGCTTATATCGGTAATCTGCTTGCATCGGACAGCCGGATAGAAGAAATTATAACACAGAACTTTCCGGTTGATGAACTGATGCTGATACGTGAGACTCTCCGTACGGAGTTGACAGCGATCTACGGCAGCACCTATGTTGGTTATTTGGGCGTTGATATGATGATTTGCAGACAGGAGAACGGACGTGAATATGTTATTCACCCTTGTGTAGAGATAAATATGCGTATGAATATGGGGGTGGTGGCCCGGTTGTTTTACGATAACTATGTGGCACCCGGACGTATGGGATATTTTAATATAGAGTATTTTCCCGACAATGAAACCTTGCGTGTGCAACACGAACGGAACATGAAAGATTATCCATTGGTAATAGAAGGAGGCAGACTTGTTTCCGGCTATCTGCCATTGGTTCCGGTTATAGCCAAGAGTTGTTACCGGGCATATGCCCGGATATGATTCTTCCTGTCATCTCCTTTCTTGGGGAGTGGCTGCAGCCGGACTTTCGTTGCCGCAACGGTCTATGGCGGTGACGGCAAAGTATTTCCAGGTGGTCCAGGGACGGATAGGAGCATATATGCATTCTGTCCCCTGTATGCGCTGGACCAATATATTGTTAGGATCGGTTGTGTCTACCGGGTAGCTATTGGAGCCGTAGAGGACATACATCGGAGCATTTTGCTTGTCGTTGTCGGTGGAGGGCTGCCAACTGATTTTCCAATATCCTTCGGACAGTTTCTCAACCTTGAGCCGAGTGGGAACGCTGGGCGGCACATTGTCTATCCATGGCATGGCGGGTTGCAAGGCGGGAGCAGTGTAGTAATGCTCTTCAAGGATATCATAAAGCCCTTGCGTGTTGTCCATGAGGTACTTCGCGCGATAGTGCCCTTCGCCTGCCAAGCCATGTGTACGGGTGAAGTTTATCTGCCGTTCCACTTCATCCACTGTCCAGTTGCCTTCGCTGGGATCGAGGAAATAGATGCCCAGTCCGGGAATAATCTGCCGACCGTTGCTTTGCTCCTGCCAGTCGAGGGCGAAAGGATAGAAACCGTTGCCACGAAAATACATCATGGGGTAGATCTGGTCTTGTATGCCTTCGCCCAGCCAGCCTTGTACGTCCTGATAGACGGTGTGGAATGCATTCCAGCCGCGGGACGGGTAACGGGATGTATCGCGGTACTTGCCTACGGGGCAGGTACTGACTTTGACCCAGGGTTTCAGTGCCTTGACTCCTTTGTAAAGGTAGCGGACAATCTCTGTGATATTGTCCCGCCTCCATTGGGCAAGATCCCGTCCGTTGCCGTATTTCCTGTAAGTGTAACTGTCGGAGAAGCGCAGGGCATGTTCGGGATAACGCAGATAGTCGAAGTGCACACCGTCTACGTCGTAGCGTTCCACCACTTCGCGGACAAGACTCATCAGGTATTCTTTGGTTTGGGGGTGTCCGGGGTTGAGGAAGTATTCACGTTTATAGGGCACGCAGATAGCCGGTTTGCGTTTGGTGACCGACTCTTTGCCGAGGGCGGCAACGTGTTTGCGGTTGCCCAAGGGGATGGTAACCATCCAGGCATGACATTCCATTCCCCGTTTGTGGCACTCTGCTATGGCAAAGGCAAGCGGGTCGTAACCGGGATTACCGCCGACTTTTCCTGTTAGGATGGAGTTATAGGGTTCGATTGCTGATTGGTATAATACGTCGCCACGAGTACGGGTTTGGAAAAGTACCGTATTGAAGTTGGCTGCTTTCAGTTTGTCCAGTATTTCCACAAGTTCGGCTTGTTGCTTACGGATGCTTTCGGGAGTGGTGGCACGAGTACGCGGCCAGTCCAATCCGTAAACGGCGGTGATCCATGCGGCACGCACTTCATGCTTGGGAGGATGCTGTGCGGCAAGTGGCAGGAGGCAGAAGGCATATAATAGTAGTATAAAGCATAATTTCTTCATAATAGTATCCTGTTTTGGGGTGAAATAAATTCCCATTAACTTCTTTATTTCTGTTATATTTTACGGCGAAGATAAGTAAATCACCTGATAAGTTTGCATAGTTTGGTTGGAAACTGTTACATTTGCATACATAAAATACATTAACACTGAGCATCCACATTAAATTTAGCATGCCATGATTACATTTACGCTTTGCCTGTTGGCGTTGATTGCAGGCTATTTCATTTACGGACGTTTCATAGAGCGCGTATTTGGTCCGGACGACCGCAAGACACCAGCTCTCACAAAAGCCGACGGGGTGGACTATATTCCGTTGCCTACGTGGAAAATCTTTATGATACAATTTCTGAACATTGCAGGCTTGGGACCGATCTTTGGCGCGATTATGGGAGCCAAGTTCGGTACGGCATCTTATCTGTGGATTGTTTTGGGAAGTATTTTCGCCGGTGCGGTGCATGATTATTTTGCGGGAATGCTTTCGCTGCGCCACGATGGCGAGAGTTTGCCGGAGATTATAGGCCGCTATTTGGGGCTGACCACCAAGCAGGTCATGCGCGGATTCACCGTTATCCTGATGATATTGGTAGGCGCTGTGTTTGTGGCAGGACCTGCCGGGCTGCTTGCCAGTCTGACACCGGAAACGCTGGACACCACTTTTTGGATTGTAGTAGTCTTTATCTATTATGTACTTGCCACGCTGTTGCCGGTAGATAAGATTATCGGCAAGATATACCCGCTGTTTGCTATCGCACTGCTGTTTATGGCGGTAGGAATTCTGGTGATGCTTTACGTGAAGCATCCGGTGCTGCCGGAAGTATGGGACGGCTTGCAGAATACCAATCCCAACGCCTCCGCATTGCCTATCTTTCCTATCATGTTTGTCAGCATTGCGTGTGGGGCAATCAGTGGCTTCCACGCCACACAAAGCCCGCTAATGGCGCGTTGCATGACGAGTGAACGCCATGGTCGTCCCGTATTCTATGGGGCTATGATTACCGAAGGCATCGTAGCGCTTATCTGGGCTGCTGCGGCTACCTGTTTTTTCCACGAGAACGGAATGGAAGAGACCAATGCCGCTGTCATAGTGGATGCCATTACGAAAAACTGGCTGGGAGCCGTCGGTGGCGTGCTGGCTGTGCTGGGAGTGATTGCTGCTCCCATTACGAGTGGCGATACGGCTTTCCGTTCGGCGCGGCTTATCGTTGCGGACTTTCTGGGTATGGAACAAAAGTCCATTCGCAGTCGTTTATATATATGTGTGCCGATGTTTTTGGCTGCTATCGGATTGCTGCTGTACAGCCTGCGCGACAAAGACGGTTTTGACATGATATGGCGTTATTTCGCATGGGCCAATCAGACGTTGTCCGTTTTCACCTTGTGGGCGATAACCGTGTATCTGGTGCGTGCAAAGAAACAATATTTCCTCACATTGATACCGGCTTTCTTCATGACCTGCGTCTGTACAACTTATATCTGCATAGCACCGGAAGGGTTCGGCATGTCACATCCGGTGGCCTACGGCATGGGAATGGCAAGTGTTGTGATTGCGTTGGCGTGGTTCATTGTATGGAAAAACAAACAGATTAAAACCCTTTAATTGATGAAGAAATTCAAGAAATCTACGGGGCTGACCGTAGCCCTGCTTATTTATGTTTCTGCTACTGCGGCATATTTCCTGCCGCGCAATACGGAAATCAGCAATACGGAGAAATATATAACCGTAATTGCTTCGTATGTCATTGTACTTGTGTTGTGGCTGGTGCTTCGTAAAAAAGAAGAGTTACAGCGGAAACGTCGTGAAGAGGATAGGACAGAACAAAAATAATTATTCACTCAAAAATAGAAATAAGATGAAAAGATTAGCATTACTCGTGTGCCTGCTTATTGGTACTATGGCTGCCCACGCGCAATTTGAAAAAGGGAAATGGTTCGTGAATCCTTCCGTTACGGGGCTCAACTTCTCCTATAATACAGAAACGGACAAAGCCCATTTCGGCCTTGAAGCCAAAGGCGGTGCGTTTTTGGTGGATAATGTAGCTCTGCTGATAGATGCCGGTGCGAAATGGCAAGGCGGGGGAACGGATGTCTATACGTTGGGTGTGGGCGGACGTTACTACATCAGCAAGGTAGGCGTTTTCTTGGGAGCCGGCGTAGACCTGAACCGTTACGATTGGGACGGTGGAGATAAAACCCGTTTCGGCTTCGGCATGGAGGCCGGTTATGCATTTTTCCTGTCACGCACAGTGACCATTGAACCTGCCGTTTATTGGGATATAGACAAAGACCGTTCGGAGTTAGGGCTGAAAGTGGGATTCGGTTTCTACTTCTAAGGGAAGAGGAAAGAACGCTTGTATGATAGTTGATTTCGTCTCGTGAGAGGATTTATTTCTTCTTACGAGACGAATTTTTTTGTCCCATGGGATGAAAAAAATCGTCCCACGAGATGAATTTATTTATCTCACGAGACGATTTTGACGGGATTGCACTGTTGTTTTATTGTAGTTTCTCCTTTAGGAACTGTCCGGTATAGCTTGCTGCACATGCCGCTACCTCTTCCGGCGTGCCGGTTGCTACGATATATCCGCCTTTGTCCCCGCCCTCAGGGCCGAGGTCGATAACATGGTCGGCACATTTCACCACGTCCATGTTGTGCTCGATAATGACGATGGAGTGTCCCCGGCGTATCAAAGCATCGAAGGCTTCCAGCAATTTGCGGATGTCGTGAAAGTGCAGTCCGGTGGTCGGTTCGTCAAAGATGAAAAGTGTAGGGTCTGCTTTCTCCATGCTGAGATAATAGGCTAATTTTACGCGCTGGTTCTCGCCTCCGGACAGGGTGGACGACGACTGGCCGAGCTTGATGTATCCCAATCCGACATCTTGCAGAGGTTGCAGGCGTTTCACTATTTTCTTTTGCCCATATTGGGTGAAGAACTCAATGGCTTGGTTAACGGTCATTTCCAGCACATCATAGATGTTGACATCGTGGAACTTCACTTCCAAGGTATCGGTCTTGAAACGTTTGCCATGACAGGATTCGCACTCCAGTACGAGGTCGGCCATGAACTGCATTTCTACGGTGATAGTGCCTTCTCCCTTACATTCCTCGCAACGGCCGCCTTCACTGTTGAAGCTGAAGTGCCCGGCGGTGTAGCCCATTTGCTTGGCAAGGGGTTGTTCCGACCATAACTTACGAATCTCATCGTAAGCCTTGATATAGGTTACGGGATTGGAACGCGAAGATTTGCCGATAGGGTTCTGGTCTACGAACTCAACATTGCGCAGGTTCTGCAAATCTCCGCCGATGGTGGCAAACTCTCCGGGACGTTCGCTGCATTCGTCCAACTCGCGTTTGAGGGCGCGGAAGAAGATGTCGCGTACCAGCGTACTCTTGCCCGAACCCGACACGCCGGTGACTACCGTCATTACATTAAGCGGGATACGTACGTCCACGCCTTTCAGGTTGTTCTCGCGTGCACCTGTGATTTCAATATACTGGTTCCAGGGACGGCGGCTTTCGGGTACGGGAATGGTTTCCTCGCCCAAAAGATAACGCACTGTGTAGCTGTTGCTGTTCTTTTGCAGGTCTTTCATATCCCCTTGATACACAACTTCTCCTCCCAGGCGTCCGGCTTTGGGACCGATGTCGATGATATAGTCGGCAGCCCGGATAATTTCTTCATCGTGTTCCACTACCACTACCGTATTGCCCAGTTGTTGCAGTTGGCGCAGGACATGTATCAGCTTGTCTGTGTCGCGGCTGTGAAGTCCGATGCTCGGCTCGTCCAATATGTAGAGACTGCCCACAAGGCTGCTTCCGAGCGAAGTTGCCAGATTGATGCGCTGGCTCTCGCCGCCGGAAAGCGAATTGCTGAGACGGTTCAGCGTGAGATATCCCAAACCTACATCCAGCAGGAAGCGGATGCGGTTGTTGATTTCTATGAGGATGCGGCGTGCCACGTCGGTGTCGTGCTTGTCCAGTTTCAGGTTATCGAAAAAGGTTTTTAGTTCGGTGATGGGCAGGTCCACCAATTCGGAGATGCTGCGTCCGCCTACCCGGACATAGCCGGCTTCGGGTTTCAGCCTTGTGCCATGACATTTGGGGCAAAGCGTTTTGCCGCGATAGCGTGCCAGCATTACGCGATATTGTATCTTGTATTGATTCTCCTGCACCATCTTGAAGAAGGCGTTGATGCCCTCGAAGTAACGGGTCCCTTCCCACAGCATCCGGCGCTGTTCGTCCGTCAGTTGGTAGTAAGGGGTGAAAATGGGGAAGCCGGCTTTTTCCGCACCGCGTATCACCATGTCTTTCCACTCGCCCATCTTCTCGCCTCGCCAGCACACCACCGCACCTTCGTAGACGGAGAGGGAACGGTTGGGGATGACCAGATGCTCGTCAATGCCGACGACACGTCCGAAACCCTCACACTCCGGACAGGCTCCGATAGGGGAGTTGAAGGAGAACATCTGGTCGTTGGGCTCTTCAAACGTTATGCCGTCCGCCTCGAATTTGGTGCTGAAACGGTACAGGCTGGTGCTGCCGTCCGGCTGGTAGAAGCGTAGCAGGCAGGCCCCGTCGCCTTCGTACATGGCGGTTTCGGCGGAATCGGTAAGGCGGCTGACGGCATCTTTTTCACTGGAAGCTGTCATGCGGTCTACCAAAAGAAACAGGGTGTCGCCGTCTTTTGCCTGGTATTCGTCAATGCGCACCATTTCTCCGTTTACTTCCAGCCGGTTGAATCCCTGTTTCATATCTATCTCCAGTTGCTGCTGCAAGGTGCGTCCCTCGCGGAGCAATATCGGAGCGAGTACGGTGTAGCGTGTTCCTTCGGGCTGCTGGAGCATGCAGTTCACAATGTCTTCGGTGGAGTGCTTCTTTACCTCCTGACCGCTGACCGGGCTGAATGTCCGTCCCACCCGGGCATAGAGCAAACGTAGGTATTCGTAAATTTCGGTGGAGGTTCCCACTGTGGAGCGCGGGTTGCGGCTGCTTACCTTCTGTTCGATGGCAATAGCAGGGGGGATGCCTTTGATGAAATCACATTCGGGCTTGCTCATGCGTCCCAAAAACTGACGGGCGTAACTGCTGAGGCTCTCCACGTACCGGCGTTGCCCTTCGGCATAAAGCGTATCGAATGCAAGTGAGGATTTGCCGGAGCCGGATAGTCCGGTGATGACGACCAGCCTGTTGCGGGGTATCTCTACGTCAATGTTCTTCAGGTTATTGACACGAGCTCCTTTTATGATGATAGATGTATTTTTTGTCATAGACTATTGAAAATGAATTGGGGTACAAAGATAATCATTATCTTTGCCATGCAATATTTAAAAAGAACAAAATGAAATTTAGAAATCTCCTCTTGCTATTATTGCTGTGCGTTCAGGTACTGACCATACAGGCACAGCAAACACCTGCTGCCAATCATCCCAAACGTGAATTCCGCGCCGCATGGATACAGGCTGTGAACGGACAGTTTCGTGGCATGCCCACTGATAAGTTGAAGCAGACTTTGATAAACCAGTTGAACAGTTTGCAAGGTGCAGGCATCAATGCCATTATTTTTCAGGTGCGTCCTGAGGCGGATGCATTATATGCTTCGCAATATGAGCCATGGAGCCGCTTCCTGACGGGCGTGCAGGGGAAGGTGCCGGAGCCTTACTGGGATCCGATGCAGTTCATGATTGAGGAATGTCACAAGCGTGGCATGGAGTTTCATGCTTGGATTAACCCTTACCGCGTAAAGACTTCGTTGAAAAATGAACTTTCGCCTATCCATATTTATAACTCACATCCGGAGTGGTTTGTGACGTACGGCGATCAGTTGTATTTTGACCCGGCATTGCCCGAAAGCCGCAACCACATCTGTAAGGTGGTCACCGATATTGTTTCGCGTTATGATGTGGATGCCATTCACATGGATGATTACTTCTATCCTTACCCCATTAAAGGGAAGGACTTTCCGGATGATGCGAGCTTTGCACGCTATGGCGGCGGTTTCAGCAATAAGGCGGACTGGCGCCGCAGCAATGTGAATATCCTCATTCAGAAGATACACGAGACGGTTCGCGGGCTGAAGCCTTGGGTGAAGTTCGGAGTAAGTCCTTTCGGCATCTATCGCAATCAGAAAAGCGACCCGCTGGGCAGCGATACGAATGGCTTGCAGAATTATGATGATTTGTATGCCGATGTGCTTTTGTGGGCACGCAAGGGCTGGGTGGACTATAACATTCCGCAGATATACTGGCAGATAGGACATCCGGCTGCCGACTATGAAACATTGGTGAAATGGTGGGCAAGGCATACGGAGAACCGTCCGTTATTCATAGGCCAGTCTGTGGTGAATACGGTGCAGAACTCTGACCCGAAGAACCCTTCCATCAACCAGCTTCCCCGTAAGATGGCTCTGCAACGGGCCTACCAGACGATTGGCGGCAGTTGCCAATGGCCTGCCAGTGCCGTAGTGGAGAACGTAGGAAAATACCGGGACGCGCTGGTGGCCGAGTATCATAAATATCCGGCTCTGCCGCCCGTATTCGACTTTATGGACAATGACGCGCCGGACAAAGTACGCAAAGTGAAGCCGGTATGGACTGCCGACGGCTACATCCTTTTCTGGACAGCACCGAAGTTTAAGGATGAGATGAACCGTCCTGTACAGTATGTTGTCTATCGCTTCGGCTCAAAAGAGAAGGTGGACATTGACGATCCTTCACACATTGTGGCTATCACACGCAACACTTTCTATAAGTTGCCTTATGAGGACGGCAAGACGAAATACCGCTATGTCGTTACGGCGCTCGACCGCTTGCATAACGAATCCAAGTCGGTGGCAAAGAAAGTGAAGTTGTAGGAGCTGCGGCAGCTTTATGTAAAATATGCCCGGAAGATATATACGTTTCTTCCGGGCATATTTTATTTGCCTCCGGGGATGATCTGTCTGCCTCCCTTACGGCTTGGCCTTGGAGCGGCACTAATAGAGTAGCAGCCCGGCTATTCCACACGCTATAATCATTAATATGGGGTTGGCCTTGTACTTTCTTGTTCCGATGAAAGCTATAAGGAAGATGATGCTGCTGATTATGAAAGAGTACATGTCTTCATCGGGCGAACTGAAGTTCTCCTCATTCATCAAGACCAGTGCCGCCGATGCCAACAATCCCACTACGGCAGGACGAAGTCCGCTGAATACGGCTTCCACCGCCGGATGCTTTTGGTATTTCAAGAAGAACCGGCTGATGATTACCATTAATATGAACGATGGAAAAACTACAGCAAAAGTAGCTATGCAAGAACCGAATATAGCCCAGCTTTCATTGTAGCCTGCATTCAATACCGCAGTATATCCCACATAAGTAGCAGAGTTGATGCCAATGGGACCCGGTGTCATTTGGCTGATAGCGATGATATCTGTAAATTCGCTGGCACTGATCCAATTATATCTTGTTACTACTTCTCCTTGTATCATGGACAACATGGCATAGCCTCCTCCGAAACCGAAGAGCCCTATTTTACAGAATGTGTAGAATAAATATAGAAAAATCATTTGGATGAATATTTATGTTTGTACTTGCCATATATAAAACCTCCCACGCCCGCTATTATGATAATGTAGACTGGAGACACGTCCAATACCCAGATAAGCAATGCGGATACTATTGGTATCCAGACAGTGTAACGGTTTATCTTGGCGGATTTTGCCATGGAGAAAGTTGGAGGTGCAATAAGGGCTACTTCCGCCGGGCGAATTCCCTTGAATATATTCTCTACAATTGGGTATTGTTTGAACTGTTGAAAGAACAAGGCAATTGCCAATATGATAAAGAAAGAGGGGAGTATTGTGCCTAAAGCCATTGCCAATGCTCCACGGAATTTACGCAATTTATATCCGATAAATATGGCAATATTTACAGCAAATATTCCGGGTACAGACTGAGTGAGGGCTAATAAATCAATAAAATCCTCTTTGTCAATCCATTTTCGTTTGTCCACTATTTCATCTTGAATTAGGGGAACCATAGCATATCCTCCGCCAATAGTAAATAGTCCTATTTTTAGGAAGATAAG
>OLSK01002343.1_pt1 | contig 12148 bp, 11 predicted proteins | sample 1672781 | NCBI WGS metagenome assembly OLSK01 (sample SAMEA3136723, study PRJEB25190) | human gut metagenome | biome: human gut; feature: human-associated habitat; material: faeces | place: Austria | collected 2013 | reverse complement strand
CGCACCACAAATCGGCCGACTGACCCATGCCGACCCACACATCGGTGTAAACGGCATCCACGCCCTGAATGCCCTCGTCGATATCGTCGGTCATGGTGAGGGTCGCCCCGCTTACCGCTGCCAATTTCTGGCAAGCTCTCCACAACTCGGGACGGTGCGTGCGATTGCCCGGAACGTCGGCCTGGGGCCCTACCTGCACAAAATCGATGCCGAGCTTGGCGCAAATAACCAAGAGAGACGAGGCGGTATTGCCCACCTGGCCGAAGAAGGCCAGCTTGCGGCCGCGCAGATCGTCCCCGAACTCCTCCCGCATGGTCAAAATATCGGCCAGAGCCTGGGTGGGGTGAAACTGGGCGGTAAGTCCGTTCCACACGGAACGCCGGCATTCGCCGCTAAATCCTCCACGACCGACTGCTCAAAGCCGCGATACTCGATGCCGTCGTACATGCGGCCGAGCACGCGGGCGGTGTCCTCGATGGACTCCTTCTTGCCCATTTGGGAGGAACCGGGATCCAGGTAGGTCACGCCCATGCCGAGATCCATGGCGCCCACCTCGAAGGCGCAGCGGGTGCGCGTGGAGGTCTTCTGGAACAGCAGCACGATGTTCTTGCCCTCGAGATAGCGGTGCGGAACGCCAGCGCGCTTCATATCCTTGAAGTTCTTGGAGAGCTTGAGCAGGTACTCGATCTCCTCGGTGGTGAGGTCGAGAAGCTTGAGGAAGCTACGGCCGGAAAGGTTAACACCCATGGTTTGATTCCTTTCGAAGAAATGAATTACGTAAGTATTAGTGGTGCCCGTTTAACGGGCGAAGCCGGTGCGGTTGTAGGGGGACCGCACCGGAAACGGAAAGACTTAGAGGTCCTCGCGCCAGAAGGGCATGCTCATGCAGCGCGGGCCGCCGCGGCCGCGGGAGAGCTCGGCGGAGGGCACGACGAGAAGGTCCAGGCCCTCCTTGTACAGCACGTCGTTGGTGACGGTGTTGCGGGCGTAGACGCAGATCTTGCCGGGCTCGACGCACAGGGTGTTGGAGCCGTCGTTCCACTGCTCGCGGGAGGCCGCGATCGGGTCGCCGCCGCCGCAGGGGATCAGCTTGACCTGGTCGACGCCGGTGGCGTCCTCCAGGACGTGCTCGAGGGTGTCCTCGATCAGGCGGATGTTCACGTCGCCCGGGTTCTTGCCGGCGGTCAGCTCGTAGACGCGCAGGGTGCCCATGATGGCGGGGTGGATCGTGAACTTATCGACGTCGATCTGGGTGAAGACCGTGTCGAGGTGCATGAAGGCGCGCGAGACCGGGATATCGAAGGCCAGGATGCGCTCGACCTTGGAGTCGGAGTTCCAGAAGATGTTCTGGGCCATGACGTCGATCGCGGCGGCCTGGGTGCGCTGGGAGATGCCGACGGCGAGGGTCTTCTCGTTGATGTTCAGCACGTCGCCGCCCTCGGTGTGGAACTGGCAGTCGCGGCGGAAGTACAGCGAGACGTCCTTGTAGTCGGGGTGGTACTTGAAGATGTACTTGCCGTACAGGGTCTCGCGGTTGCGGGTGACCGAGTACATGCGGTTGAGGTTGACGCCCTCGCCGATGACCGCGAACGGGTCGCGGGTGAAGTAGAGGTTGGGCATCGGATCGACGATCAGATCATCCGCCGGAGCGATCAGATCCTGCAGGGAATAAGCGGAAGCGCCGCCCATTTCCTTGAGCGTGATGCCTTCCATCGTCTTTTCGACGAGCGCCTTACCTTCAAAATTGCCGATGAGGTACTCATAGAGCTTGTCCTGCCAGCGGCGGGTCTTGATGTTGCCCTCGGAGAGCCACTGATAAAGGAAGGGTTTCGTCTGCTCGGGATGGAGCTTGAGAACTTCCGCCATCAGGTCTTCGAGATACACGACCTCGGTGCCGTTGCTGCGCAGGATCTGCGCGAAGGTATCATGCTCCTGCTGGGCGACCTTGAGGAACGGGATATCGTCAAAGAGAAGCTCCGGAAGACGGTCCGGCGTCAGGTGAAGAAGTTCACGGCCGGGACGGTGAAGAAGCACTTTTTTCAGCGGCTTGATCTCGCTGCGAACGCAAATACCTTTCATGATTTAAATCTCCTACATAGTGTTTTTGGCTGCGCCGGTCCGTAGCGCTTCCGCACCGGCACAGTGATTTACTATCCTTATCATATCCGACGAAACCTGAAATATTGGAAGAACGGTGCGGGATAAATTGTATATTTCTGCACTTATCGTTGTACAGAAAATCAACAGTTTTGCGCTTTTTCGGCAGTCATTTTCTGTGCTTTAGTTTCGTAAAAGAACGAAAAAACCCGCCGGAAAAATCCGGCGGGAATGAAAAAAATAATGAATACTGGGAAATACACCCAAAAACAGTCCGAAAAATTGGAAATATCGTTGGCGAAAGTCCCGGAACGCAAGAGAAAAGCCGCCTTTCGGCGGCTTTTCTCTTTTTCGTTTTGTATCAGCCGCCAAGTCGGCGGTTGTACGGTTTGATTTTTTGTGAATTGTATATTTTTTGTATTTTGTGCAGTTTGTGAAAATTCACGGGCTGGAAATTACATGGTCTCCGGGGCGGAAACGCCGATGAGCTGGAGCGCGTTTTTGAGCGTGATCATCGTCGCCTTGATGAGGCCGAGACGCTGGTTGGTGAGCTCGGGATCGTCGGGATTGTTGACCTTCGTGGAGTTATAATAGCTGTGGAACACCTTGACGAGCGAGATGATATACTCGGTCATCTTGTTCGGCTTGCGGTTGAGCGCGTCGGCGGCGACCTCCTTCGGGAACTCGCTGATCATCTTGAGCAGCTGCAGCTCCTTCTCGTCGGTCAGACGGTCATAGGAATCGACCGGCTTGAACTCGGGGATCTGGGGATTCTTGAGGATCGAGCACATGCGCGAGTAGGCATACTGGGCGTAGTACACGGGGTTGTTGTTGTCCTTGGAGCGGGCGAGCTTGAGATCGAGATCCATGTGCGTCGCAACGTCCTTGGAGACGAAGAACCAGCGCGCGGCGTCTACGCCGATATCCTCGCACAGCTCGCGGATGGTGATTGCGTTGCCGGTGCGCTTGGACATTTTGACTTCCTTGCCGTCTTCGACCATGCGGACCATCTGGATAAGGTCGACAGAGAGCGTGCCCTCCGGATAGCCGAGCGCGGTGAGGGCGTTCTGCATACGGGTGACGTAGGAGTGGTGGTCGGCGCCCCAGAGATTGACGAGCAGCGGGTAGCCGCGCTCGATCTTATAGACGTGGTTGGCGATGTCAGGTGTCAGGTAGGAGAAAGTGCCGTCGCTCTTGCGGAGGACGCGGTCCTTGTCGTCGCCGTAGTCGGTGCTCTTGAACCAGAGCGCGCCGTCCTTTTCGTAGGTGAGACCCATGTCGGCCATGTGCTGCAGGCAGTCGTTGATGCGCTTGGCGTTGTTCTCATAGAAGAACGTCTCATGCATCCAGCTCTGCATCGTGACGCGGTAGGCCTTGAGATCGCGGTCGATCTTTTCGAGCTCCTTCTTCTTGCCGTAGTCCATGAAGTGCGCGAGGCGCTCCTTCGGATCGGCGGTGAGCCACTTGTCGCCCTCTTCCTCGGCGAGCTGCGCGGCGATGACCTTGATGTCGTCGGCGTGGTAGCCGCCCTCGGGCAGGGGGTATTCCTTGCCGAAGTGCTCAAAGTAGCGGGCGGTGAGCGATTCGCCGAGCATGACGATCTGGTTGCCGGCGTCGTTGACATAGAACTCACGCAGCACGTCCCAGCCGCTGGCCTCCATCATGCGGGCGATGCAGTCGCCCCAGGCGGCGTTGCGGGCATGACCGCAGTGCAGATCGCCGGTCGGGTTGGCGGAGACCCACTCGAGCAGCAGATGCTTGCCCTTGCCGGACTCGTTCTTGCCGTAATCGTCGCCGGCGGCGATGACATCGTTGATAACGGCGGTGAGGGCGCTCGCCTTGAGCTTGAAGTTGATGAAGCCGGGGCGGGCGACGGTGATGGATTCACACTCGGGCAGAAGCTCCGCAAGCTTGGCAACGAGCGGCTCGGCGATCTCCATCGGGTTGCGTCGGAGAGTGCGCGACAGCTTCATCGCAATGCTGGTGGAATAGTCACCCAGCTTGGTGTCCTGCGGCGTCTCAACGACGAGCTGGCCTTCCGCCACGTCCAGATCATAGACCTCTTTTACGGCCTTCTGCGCGGCGGCGTAAATCTTGCTTCCAAAGTCGTTCATTCAAATACTCTCCTTACACTTATATACTGCCGTAGAATGAATGCGAGTATACATACATCTCATTACTATATCATAAAATGCCCTTTATGCAACCCCTTTCTGCCGAAAATCGTTGTACAGCGGCGTTTTTCGATTGACAGTACGGGGGATTTGTGGTAATTTTTTTGAGCATACAGCCGTTCGGCGCGCCAAGGGGAATTACCGAAGCGGACATAACGGGGCGGTCTTGAAAACGGGAGGGCATTTTGGAAGCCGTTTTTCAATTTCCCCTGTGTTTTCAACGGGTTGCGGCGACAAGAAATTAAGAGAAAATCGGGATTTCTCTCCAAGTTTCTCTCCTTTTTCCGAGAAACGTTGGAGCGGGAATACATTTGGAGATGTACCCAAGCGGTTGAAGGGAACGGTCTTGAAAACCGTGAGGTCGGCGTAGAAAACCGGCGCGGGGGTTCAAATCCCTCCATCTCCGCCAGTCAGAGCAAAGTTCGCTTTGCTCTGATTTTTTATTTACCGCATCAGGAAATCGCGTTCAAAGCCCCCTGCAAACCGTTTGCCATAGCCGCTGCCGAGAGCCGTTTGGAATTGCATTCCAGATGCGCATAGACATTGGCAGTGGTGGAAAAGTCGCTGTGGCCAAGCCATTCCTGGATCTGCTTCATGGGGACGCCGTTGGCCAGCAGCAAACTGGCACAGCTGTGACGAAGATCGTGATAGCGAATTTTCCGCAGGCCATGCTTCTTCAGCAGCTTTGCAAAGGCTTCGGTGAGATAATGCGGGGAGAGCAGCCTTCCCATTTCATCCACACAGATGTAACCCAGATAGTCCTTGTTATAGCTTTTGCCGCACATACGCTGAAATTCGTTCTGCTGTTGCTTTTTATGCTGCAAAAGCTCCTTGAAAGCCGGGATCAGGGGCAGCGTTCTCATGCTGGATTTCGTTTTGGTTATGTCCTGAGCCTTCTGCACTCGCTTTCCGTCAATGTAACAGGATACAACCGTATGCCGGATGGTGATCGTGTCATTCTGGAAGTCGATGGCGTCCCATTTCAGGTTGATAGTCTCGCTTCTGCGCAGACCATAAAACGCGCCGAGAAAGATGGGGATTTCAGGCTTACTTCCTTTTGCAGCTTCAAAGAGCTTCTGGACTTCGGCACTATCGTAAAAGCTGCCGACAAACGGGGCGGCTTTGGGGCGATCCACCTTTGCTTCAAATAGAATGCATGAATGTCGATGGCTTTCAGTTCGGCGAGCGGGATCGCCTTCTTCTCAAAATAGGGAACAACAATTTTCTGTACAATGGACGAGTAAGAAGCATATGATCTGCGAGTTCCCAGCCGTGGTAATTCTCGTCTGACCACATTTTCCAGAACCGGAACTCCTCCTCAGACGAAAACTGCTCGGGCGTGAGCGGATGATCCTGCTCAAAGGCGTCCGGGCAGAGGATGGCGCGGCTGTTCCGCTTGTTTCGTGAATACAGGCTTTTCCTATCGTGCATTGTATGTACCTCCGATTGTTTTTGGCGGGGAAACAATCGGGGGGCTACGGGTATGCAGCGATCCAGCATCGCCAGCGCGAGATAAACCAAAAGCACCCTTTCCGTGATATGTACCCCCAATACTGGGTGTCCAGTATTGGGGGTACATATCAAGACAGCCGCAGCTTTTTGTCTTTCCGGTTTGTGGCAGGGGTTACCCTACAATGGTTTCCTTGCCGCAGTCGCACCGGCATTTCCAATATTGTCACCATTTTATATTGCGCCCCTGTGTTCTTCCGGCACAGACCGGGCAGCCGGTTCCCTGCGCTCGGCTATGGACGGACGCCTGCCACTCGTGGCCCTGCGCGCATTTCCACCAGACCTTTCTATGGGTATGCGGTGTGACGTCTGCGGGCGTTAACGGCGCGTTTTTTACGGCATCCCATTGCTTTGCCAATTCCGGAAAAACGGAGGCAAGGTCGTTGCCGCCGGACTCGACCGCTTTCCCAGCGCAATAGGGGCACCCGGCTCCCGCGGAGCGGTTATATACCGCGGCCTGCCAGGAATGTCCCTCCCTGCAGTGCCACCAGAGTTTCTTTTTGCTGCCGTAGCTTACGGTTTTCGGGGTCAGCGGCGCATTCCGTTCGTCCCATTGTCCCAGCAGCTCTGTATTTCCCGTATGGACGCAGCGGTCATAGAACAATTCTCACACGTGGGTTAATTCCTTTTCGTTGGTTACGTAAATTGATTTTTCGCATCACAGGATCTGGGGAGAGTAGGAGACGGCCAGCCGTCCGTCCCTATCCCGGGACACATGAATCTCCACCGGATTATTTCCGGCCCATTCCGGATTCTTCGCAGCGCTTTCCTTCCACTTTTGGATAAACGCCGCCGTTTCTCCGAAAAGCAGCGCCTCCGCGCTCTTTCTGGCTGCCGCAGCTTCCTCAATGCTGTCGTATGTGCCGAGAAAATATTGCTTTTTCTGAAATACGATCTTCGCCAGATACTTGCCCCGCACCAGATAAACGCCTTTATAGCCGGTGGTGTTCTCGCGGGGGAGCTTTTGGCTTTGGATCATCTCCAGGCTTGTCCCGCCTACGTGGGTCAGAAGAGTACCAAGCTCCTGATCGTGCTCCTTCTTCCGGCAGCCGCAGCTCTGCTGGCCGCAATACATCAGGTTGTTGTAGGAAACATCCGGCTCGTTGCCGCAATCACAGCGGCAATGCCAGATCACGAAGCCTTTTGCGTCACGCTTTTTCGTTGGGTACAGCGCGGTCAGCCGGCCGAAGCGCTGCCCGGTAATATTGGAAGTAGCATAGCTCCTCACACTTTTGCAGCCGCAATGGGTCTTGCGCCCGGACACGAGCTCCGCTGCCGTGGCCTCGCAGGTGTAGCCGCAGCTGCACAGGCACGTCCAGTACGCCCCCATCTCGGTACGCTTTCTGCTGCGGCCGATCACACGCAATTCGCCGAAGGTCTGCCCAAGTAAATTGTAAGCCGTTGCCTGGTAAGCCCGTTCTTTGCGCAGGCAGCCGCAGCTCTGGGAGCCGCCATATTTCAATGAACGCTCCAGTACATACCTTTCCGTACCGCAGTCGCAGCGGCAAAGATATTTCTTTTCGCCCCGCGCTGAAAAAACATATCTGTCCAGAATGGTCCAGCGTCCGAAACGCTGTCCGGGATTAAATCCGTACACTATTTTCTTCATACCAAGTATTCACACCTCCCCGTTGGTGCGCTCACAGAAGACGGTGACGCGCTCCGTCGTGTCCCAGTTGCAGGTGTAGAGCGTAAGTGCGTAACCTCTGTTCATCACGGCGTCCGAATCGTCCGGGGAAACGCTTGTCAGTTCCCGCACGGTATAGGTAAATGCGTTCCCGTCCACATCCGTAAATGTTACGATGTCGCCCAGTTGAAGCTCGGACAGAACGCCAAAATGCGTACTGTAGTTATGCCCCGCCACAACGAGATTGTCATTGTACACGCTGCCGGTGTGCCGACAGGGGGAGATCTCCAAGGCAGGAAAGCTCCACGTTGCCGCGACGGGCATCGTGAGACCGTAGCCCGGAAAATCGAGATAGCCGATGTAGTCGTAAGCGCCGGAGTGCACCGTCGGCATATCGAGCGCCGGAGGCGCGGGCAGGCCGTTCGAGCCGCTCCCCGTTCCTGCGGGGGACGGCATTCCGGGAGACGACGAGACGTCAGGTGCGGGAGTCGCATCGGTCTCATCCTTTGCTTTGCGCTCAGTCATGGCGTCTTCCAGCTGTTGAAGCGTCTTTCCCGCATTTTCCCCAGCCGTTTTATCTTCTATACGGTTATGAAAAAAAAGGAGTGGTGCGGCAAACACCAGCACTACTCCCGCTGTCAATAAGATGAGCCCTGTTTTGTCAAGCCTTTTCATTCTTCTTTTTCTTGGAAATGACTACGAGACCGCAAACAATCAACGCCGCTCCCAACGCGCCGAAAACGGCGATCGGCCAGTTGAGTTGGCCAGTAGAAATCAAAGGATCCTTGTTGTTGAAGCCCTCGACTGTAAAGAGCCAGTCCACTTCACCAACACGGTAGGCATACTCGTTGCCGAACTCCGCGGGAACATGGAGCACGGCTTCGAGCGTTGCGCTCTTGCCCTTGGCGAAGGTGCCGAGAAGGACGTTATCGGTAAGCTGCGCGCTCTTATCGGGCGAAGCGGAGAAAATACTCTGCTTCGTGCCGTCCGCATTCACGAGATAAATTTCCATCGAGAGATTGGAGAGAAAGTCCGCCATGGTGGCGACGGTCTCGTCGCGCTCACCGTCTACGTTCTGCTGATCCTTGCCGTCCTCGTTTTCAAACTTCTCGTCGTAGGTGAGCGGGTTGCCCTGCTCATCGTGCGGCACGGCGCGGATGTAGAGCTTCACATAGTCAAAGCCGTTGACACTGTTTTTGATTGTGATGGTCTCGGTGCGCTCGTCGCCGGGCATGACGTCTTTAAAATTATTAAAGAGGTCTGTGTCCGTGTAGCCGCTGCCGGTGGTCTCGATCACGAGTACGCTGGTACCGTCGCGCCGGACGACCGCGTCTGCGGCGAGAGCCGGGACGGTCAGCACTGCAACGGCTATGAGAACCAGCCCGAGAGAAAGGAGCCTGTTTGTCATTTTTTTCACGTTCCAGCTCCTCCTTAGTTCCCGAGGGCGGGTGTTAGCTTGCCATCGACGATAGTCGCACCCCATGCCTGCTGAACGGCTTCGGCGGGTTCGCTCTGGATGGCTTCCGCCAGAATCTCGACAGAAAGGGTGTACTCCGGATTATCCGGGTATGTGACGTTACAGGTCGGCAGGCTGTCCAGCGTTGAATTGCCGGGGGCAACGGGCGATGTATAGTAGAAATATCCGTCCGTGCCTTCTTTCCAGTTGTTGCTCAAATTTTCTGTCAGAGTATAGGAGTAGCCACCGGGAACAGAGACGGCAACCTTTCCGTCCGCATCGCGCCACGTTACAACATAGGTGGCGCGGATATAGGCGGCAGTATTGCCGGTGTTATTGATCTGCACACTTTCCTTCGAGCCTGTTACCTCGCAGGAAACCTTAGCGTACTCGAAGGAGTTTTCCACTGGTTTGGTTTGCGTCGTCAGGAAGGCGACGGTAGAGCCAACCGCTGCGCCGAGAAGCAGGAGGACGGCAATAATCAGAACTGCCGCCTTGCTCGTGCGAACCCTCGGCTTACTGTTTTCATTAAAATGATTTCCCTGATTCATATCTGCCGCCTCCTTTCTCACTTGTTCTCAAATACAATCTTGCTATACGCATTGCCGCTCAGCCATTTGAAATTGCTGGCGTTGTTTGTAAAGCTGACCTCATTGGTCTGCGCACCCTGCAGGGTTATATCCTGAGAACTGCCGGTTGTGCCGCACCGCCAGTTCCAATTGGTTTCTTCTGTGACAGTATAGGAGCCGATTTTTAAATTCTTTATTGTCACAGAGCTGTTTCCTTTAACCGCTACTTTTATCCCGCTTGCCGGCAAGTCTCCGCCGGTAACAACATAGATGAATGTCTGATTCACATCCGCAATCCCGCCGTCCTGCTTGATGGTGAGATCGGCCACGGCGTAGTCAAACTTGGCGTAGTACGTCGCGGCTTCATAGCCCATGACGGGGGATTCTGCCGTGCCGTAATTCTTGGTCTTGTCCGGTGTCAGCATATTGTCAGTGACCCAGCCTGCATTCACGGCTTCAGTGCAGGCTTCATCTTTGTACCAGCCGACGAACTTGAAGCCAGGATTGGCGGTGGGAGTGGAGCCGACCGCTGTGCCGCTCTTTACCATCACGGTTTCGCTCACCGGGGCAACGGAGCCGAAGCTCGCACCCGCAGGGCCGACAGACACATAGTTGATATTCACTGTCTCTTCAGTCGGTTCTTCCGTAGTCGGTTCTTCTGCCGGCGTGGTCTTTTTCACATACAAATCAAACTGAACATATGCGCCGACGTTCTCCTGCCCATCGCCACCCAGGATTCCGCTTGTGAAGGCAAAGTCATCATAGTAAACATTCTCATCACACACCGTATCTATCTGGGTTACGTTAGTCCCTTCTTTCCAGTTTCGGATTGTCTTGGACACATTATTCAACTCATACCCACTATTTCCGGCAGGCTCAATCGTAAAGCGGATCGGATACCCCGGATCATCTGCTTTACGCTGAAGAATGACATGGTTATTATCGCGACCGTCGCCCAGATATGCAGTGTCATACGCATTATCATTCGGATCCTTTACAACGGTGTACGGCGCGTCAATATTCACGACGCCGCTCGCGTCCGATGTTCCGGTAAACATGACCAGTCCGTTGCTCCACTCAGGCAACGGGTCATTTTCTCCGTAATACGGAGAGTAAAGATCGCGCCGCACTTCAACAGGCACACCCGGCTGCGGTATTGCTTCATTGCTATCGTCTACGCAAAAGACGTTGATTTTAATGCGGATATGTCCCGCCGCAGGCTCTGTGACAGGGCTGTCGGTTCCCTCAGCCGCCGCAGCAGTTCCCATAACCGACGTATAGAAAGGACAGCCCTCCCCGTGTGGCTCGCCCTCGGCGGGCTTTGGGGCGCAGGTGCAGCCCTTTTCTTCCACAGAGTTCTCCGGCGTGGGGACCGGAGTATCTTCCGCGAGTGTCAAATTTTCATTCGTGGCAGACGGATCGCCGGAAAACGCCAGCGTGCCGGGAAGTGCCATGCTGATAATCAGGGTCAGACAAATGATTAGTGCGATTCCTTTTTTGCGCGTCATATAGCTCCCCCCTTACACTTTCGGCCAGCCCTGAGCGTCCATGGCAGTATTCCCGTTGTTGGCGCTCTGCGTGGCCTGTGCGAAAATATCAATCGTTGCCGTTGCATTCTGATACGCGTTGCTCATATCGGCATGAAAGCTCACGGCAGTGCAAACCGGCGCTGTGACCTCTCCGGGCTTTAAGACTTTGTTGTAATAATAGTAGCCGTCCTTCTCCGTCCAGTCGGCAGTGTTGCACGCCAGCTCCACCAGAGAAGCATCCGGTGTGATGCTCCCGGTCGGAAGAACGATCTTCTTATCCACCATCACCCGCACCCACGCGTCGGATACGCCGGTGTTTTTGATCTCCACGATTTTGGTAACGGTGGTTTCGGGCATCACGCCGGTCACATCTTCAAAGGGCTTTGTTCTCTCCTCGTCCGCCCATTCCTGCACCGCAATCTGCACGCCGCCGGTTGTGATGACGTTGTGCGCCTTGCTGTCCGCGGTGAAGTACGCAATGGTTTCGGCGGCAAACAGGGAGAAACAGAGGGCCAGCACCGACAGAATTAAAAATTTTCGCTTCACAGTTCTTCTCCTATCAAGCTATAATTGGGAAGACCTTCCCCGTATCAAAAACAAAACCGCATGGCCGAGTCAGACCATATGAGAACACCCGTGTTTGCCGGGTGCTCTCATATGGTCTGTACCCCGAGGGGTACAGACCACAGAAATAGGGAGATTAGCGCAGCTCATTGAATAGCCGCGCTGGAAAGATTTACTTATCAAATGCAGCGAAAGCCGCCGTAGCATCGGCAAAGCCCTCGGCCTGGATGGCATCGGCCTGCACTAGAACGTTCAGGCTCAGCGCGCCGGTCTCAGTCGTGGTGATGACGCCATTCCCGATAGCCTTTTCGATGTCCGCATTGGTGACATTCTTGCCAATGCCGACGAAATTCCAGACGTTCCACTCAGTCATAGCGCCGGCCTTCAGAGGCTCGGTGCGGGTGAAGGTGTAAACATCGTATTTCAAGCCATTCTTATCGGTGTAGCCGTTCACTTCAACGACAGGCCAGTTCTCCCCGTTTGCTCCCTGCTGGAACTCACCGGAACTCGTGGCGGAAGAGCAGAACATAGCGTTGATGATGCCGCCGTTGTCCACATCGCCATCGTGGGGGATCATCACACGGATGCGGATGTAGGCATCGTTGTTGCCGACATTCTTGACA
>OLSK01002339.1_pt1 | contig 12169 bp, 7 predicted proteins | sample 1672781 | NCBI WGS metagenome assembly OLSK01 (sample SAMEA3136723, study PRJEB25190) | human gut metagenome | biome: human gut; feature: human-associated habitat; material: faeces | place: Austria | collected 2013 | reverse complement strand
TGTAAACTTCTCGATATTTAAATGAAGAACGAAAAATGAAGAATTAGCTGCGCAATGATGCCGCATGGTAATTCTTCATTTTTCGTTCTTCATTCTTCATTATAAAAGCGGTGCCATCAAGCGCACCACACTCTCGGCAGCTTTCCGCCACCAAGGACGCTTCACCCAGTTTTTAAGGAAGACTTGTACACAGTCGCGCTGATCCTGAAGAAAGATCTCCCGCATTTGCAATGCCGTTTCCGTATCATAGATAAAGGCATTCACCTCGAAATTATGCTCAAAGCTACGGAAGTCCACATTGGTAGAACCAACAGTGGAAAGCTCATCATCCGATACCATCAGCTTGGAATGCAAGAAGCCTTTTTTATAGAAATAGATTTTTACACCCGCTTGCAATATATCCGCCAGATACGAACAGGACCCCAAATGCGTCAGACGATTATCCGCACGCATTGGCAACATCAGACGTACATCCACTCCTGCCAATGCCACAGTTTGCATAGCGGCCAAAATCTGTTCCGTAGGCAGAAAATAAGGAGTCTGTATATAGAAGTATTTCTTTGCACCGGAAATTGCCATACTCAATCCTTGCATAATCTCTTTCCAGGGACCAATGGGGTCACTCGTCACAATCTGCACCAAAGAAGTGCCGGTCGCTTCCATCTTCGGAAAGTAACGGGAAGCACTGATCAAAGTACGGTCAACAAAATACCAGTCGAGCAGGAAAGCAGTCTGCAGACCATGCACGGCTTTACCTTCCAGTAAAAGATGGGTATCACGCCAGATACCCCATGAGAAACCACGCATATAACGTTCTGCCAGATTCATTCCACCTACAAATCCCACACGCCCGTCAATCACCACAATCTTACGGTGATTACGGTAGTTCACCTTACTAGTGAACAGCGGAAAACGTACTTTCAGGAAACTACGCACTTCAATGCCTGCCGAAAGCATCTCATCATAGAACCGGTTGGGCACATGCCAGCATCCTACATCGTCATAGATAAGACGCACTTCAACGCCTGCCCGCGCTTTCTCCACCAATACATCGCGTACCATACGTCCGATAGCATCATCTTCAAAGATATAAAATTCAATATGGATATGTTGCCGGGCATTCTGCAGTTCCCTCAACAAGGATTGCAGCATAGAGCCGCCATTGGTATAGATTTCGATACGGTTACCGTCGAAAGGGAATGCCTGGGTCGTGTTGCGGAACAGGGAAATAAGCCGACTGTAAGCCATTGGCAAAGTAGTGGCATCCTGCGCCAGATACTCCACCATCGGTTTATTCAGCAGACGGTTATAAATCTTCTGCCCTATGATGCGCTCCCGCCTGCGGCTTCGTCCGAAAAAGAAATAGAAGACTAACCCCACAACAGGCAGGAACATCAATACCAGTATCCATGCAAGCGTCTTCACCGGATTACGATTGTCGAGGATAATGACAACAATTGTTCCGATGATAGCGCCAAAGTAAATAATATCAAAGGCGACGGTAGCTACTTGGTTGAGTATATAGTTCCAGTCAATCACAAAAGCAAATATAGAGAAAATAAAAGAATTCCTGTTTTTTTATAAGAAAAAAGAGATTGAATTTAAAGTATTTACATATATTTGCATAATTACACACTAATACTATGAAATATGAAAAAACAGCTTTTAATCGCCCTCTTATTGGGTTTGTCAACTACTATCTGTCATTCGCAAGTAAAAATCAACGTACAAGGCGGCACTGGGTTGACCGGCATCACCAAGAATGAAAATTACAATGCTAACTTTGGATATCGTTTCGGAGTAGGTGTTGAGCTACCTATTGACAAGACTTGGTCCATGCAAACAGGGCTACAGTTCCTGAACAGAAGCTACTCTGTTGACGAAGGAATAACAGCCCTTGGCACTAATGAGGAAGGCAAACAAACCTACATGGTATTGGGGATTGATTCTAAAATAAACGGAATCTATTTACAAGTTCCCATCAAAGTTGCCGCATATCTGCCTTTGAATAACAACTGCGGATTTCAATTCAGCGGAGGTCCATACATCGCTTATGGAATTGGCGGAAAAAGCAAAGTGAACTGGATACTTGCCAGCCAGGAAAAAATCGACTCCGACGACCTCACATCTGGTGGAGATAACAGATTGATGGAAGGTAAAACAACGCATAAGACATTCGATAAAAACGATGGACTGAAACGCCTGGACATCGGTTTAAGTCTTGGAGTAGATTTCAAATACAAACAACTTTTTGCCGGTATCGGTGCCGAATACGGTTTTCTTCCCATTGATAAAGAATTTCCTAAAGACATTTTCAAATATTCCATCCAGGAAAACCAGACACTTGTCTCCCCTCGCAACATAGGAATCGAATTTCATGTAGGCTTTTGTTTCAGTGTAGGGAAACGCTAAAAAACAGAATCCCCTTCCATCTCTTTCAGCGAAAGCGAATGGAAGGGGAAACTTATCACAAAAACTGGTTAGGAAACTTTAGAAACGACGTCCGCCACCAAAACCACCGGGACGACCACCAGGTCCGCCGGGACCTCCATGACCACCGAATCCACCTCTACCCTGCATCTTTTCACGGGCAGCCTTGCTACCGAAGATATTCAGACGATAGATGAAGTGTACCATGCAATAACTATTGATACCATTATATTCGGAAACCGAACGGCCATCTGCTGTCAATGAACGGCTAATGTTACTTTGCTGTTTCAAAATGTCATAGAGTTCAAGGCTGATAGTAGCCGCGCCTTTCAGGAAGGTTTGCGAAAGCTGTGCATTCCAGATCAATTCATTACGGTTCATACTGGCATCTGTATAACCACGACGGCTCTGATTAGCAATATTAGTAGTGAAAGTCATGTTCCAGGGAGCCATCAACTGAGTATTGGCACCATAAGAGAACGTGTAAGGTTCCTGATTATTCTCTGGACGCAGTTTACTACGCTCAGCAGTATAAGAGATAGAACCATTCAGCCCGAATTCAAACCAATCATTACGATAAGCTCCATTCAACCGTTCACCCAATGTAAGTCCGGTAGTGGTATTCTTGTCATCTATTTTGGTATCATTATTGTACAAGAAAGACACATTATTGGTGTAATTGATATTAGAGAACGAGTTAATGGTAAATTTCTTATTCTTTAATGCTGTATTGAACCCGAACATACCGAAAGCGCTCCAGTTTCCATTAATATTCTTAGGAGTCGTAATTCTTCCACCGGTCTGTTCATTATATACCGTACTGTTACTGATACTATTCTGCGTAGCCGAGAAGTTGACATGCGTCACTATACCACGCTGCAATTCTGCATTATACGTATTGTAGAAGAGACGCATACTATGCGTAAATGCAGGCTTCAAACCCGGATTACCCACTCTGACATTCAACGGGTTTGAGTTGTCGACGATAGGTAACAAGTTCTCCATACTTGGCTGACTGCTACGTCCGCGATACATAAACTGCAGCTGGCTCACTTTGGAGAAACGATAACGAAAATCAATATTCGGAGCAAAGTTGAACACATTGCGTGTCGTATCAATCATATAATCACCACGTTTATAGGACAGTGTCGAATGTTGAGGTTGGAAAGACATTCCTGCACTCAGTTGATACTTCTCTCGAATGAAGCGCAACGATACGGACGCGTCATGATTATAATATCTGTACTCCGCGTACTTACCCAAACTATCCACCGGGTGTGTTTCATAACCGGGAGGCAGAGGCCCGTTGATGTCCCAATCGGGATAGCTCAACATATCAAACGTAGTTTTGTCACTCTCACTGTACTTATACTGAAACTGATAGCGGAACTGCAGGAAAGTAGCTCGCGCAATCGGTTCGCTGTATGTCAACTGAGCACTATAATTATAATTGTGTGTAGGAGTTGTGACATACTGGTTACGGTATAGTATGGAATCGCCTCCCAATATGCTCTGAATCTGGTAGTAACGCGTTTCAGACTGTGAATACTGGTCATTGTCGTTGTCACCATAGCTAAAGCGCCCACGAAAAGTAATGTTACGCCCCCGGTTATTCAACTTTCTATTCAGTTGCAAAGTAGCCTCCGTAGAGACGCTCTTGCTTTTGCTTAGAGAAGCATCATTTGTTGCATTGACACGAATATCCTCCAAAGGATCATCCGTCATCTGGTCAAAATTAAGAAAGTCGTTCGGATTGGTAACCAAGCTATACGGATCGGCATTGAATGTTCCAGACTCAGAACCGGAAGCATTATCAGTTTTTCCGTACGAAAAGTTCGGGCGGAAAATGATGTTTGTCATAGAGTCCGGTTTCCACTCCAAACGAAAATTAGCATTAAAGTTTATATTCTTGTTTCTATTGACAGAATTAGAGTTGGAATATGAATTTCCATTTTGCAAGAAACGTTCGGAAGAATTAGTACTGATAATATCCGCCCCTCTGTAATTATACCGGGCACTACCGCCAATATCCAGTTTGGACGTTTCCGCAGCAAAGTTAGCACCTAATGTTTTTGTTGCCACCAAACCATTATTCCTGCGCCAGCGCGGACCACCCCCACCACCGGAGAACCCCTGATCGTTAACGTTATTCGCCGAACCGATTAAGGAGAACTTGGTTTTATCCACAAAATGATTCACCATCATGCGGGCCATATAACGGTCTTCCGTACCATAAGCAAGATCTGCATTGCCGAACCATCCCCTGTTCATGCCCTTCTTCACAGTAAGGTCCAGCACTGTTTCTTCCTCACCGTCATCTATCCCGGTTATACGTGCCAGATCCGACTGTTTATCATAAGTTTTCAGTTTATCAATCATGTCGACAGGCAGATTTTTCAGGCCGGTCTTCACATCACCGCCAAAGAACTCCTTACCATCCACCATAATTTTCTTCAGTTCCTTACCGTTAATCTTCACATTACCATCATCATCAACTTCCGCTCCGGGAAGTTTTTTCACCAGTTCCTCCAGCATGGCACCTTCCGGCGTACGATAAGCAGTAGAGTTATACATCAACGTATCTTCCACCACCTGCACTTGCGGTGCTTCAGCAGTAACTACTGCTTCGGCAAGCATAATAGCATCCGTTTCGAGTGTCACTGTACCCACATTTTTATTGAGTACATTGGCGTAGAGATGTAAAGGAATAAACTTATTCTTAAAACCGATGTAGGAAACTTTCAAAACATACTTTCCGGCACTCACTTTGGGTAAAGTGAAGCGGCCATTTCCGGTAGTAGCAACACCGGCAGCATAAGCACTGTCCGGTAATGATAATAATTGAATAGTAGCTTGTACCGCTGGTTCGTTCGTATCCTCAACCACGCGGCCGGATACGGTAATGTTTTTTGTTTGTGAGAATACAGAGAATGTAGTTGCAAGCAACAACATCGCTCCGGTGATAAATCTTTTCATGCCCTGTCTTCTAAATAATCAACAATGTTTATTTGTTACTGCTTCATTTGACAAACTTACGGGCAAAAGGTTTAACGCCTTACAGATTGATTTTACTTAATTATCGATTATTTCGTTTAAACAACCGATCAACAGTCGCTTTTTTTATACCAAATTCAAGGCAAAGAACATTCATTATCAGGAATATCAGGAAAGAAGAAGAGTCTACAGACAAGAGATCACCTTGTGCCACCCGATAAAGCATGCCGCCAAAAATAAAAAGTACAGTCAGGAATATCGCATTCCTTGTGGCCTTATTTCGTATTTCTTCCACTTCTTTACATTCTCCTTTTGTCAAAGCGAATATTATCATCAATGCTCCCAACATCATCAGAAGTTTGGAACATTCTTTATAAAACAGCAAATTAGCATCCGTTACTTTGCCCATCATCATCATTAAGAACGGAAGGAACAAGGCTAACGCAATTACAAAATATCCAAGCGGGCGACAGTACACAGGAAGTAAAGCTTTCATTTTCTTAATTACAAATTACAGACTACAAATTACCAAATAACGGAATGCAGATAGAGAAGTATCTTACAAATCCATGTATTTTTGGAGACAAAGATAACGTTTTATTGTTGAAAGAACTATCTTTGTAGCACAATAAATAAAGGGAGTCCTCTTCCCTTTAGTAATTTGTAACTTATAATTTGTAATTGACCCAATGAGTAAACTAGAAGTAATTCTTTGTGAGAGTCTGGAAAACAGCCTGGCAGAAGCCATCGAAAAGTGTCCTCATGACAGGCTTTTTATCCTTACCGACGAACATACCCACCGTCTTTGCTTGCCACAGCTGCAAAATATTCCTGCAATACAGGATGCAACTGAAATCATTATCGGTGCAGAAGATGTACACAAAAATCTGGAAACTCTGGCTTCCGTATGGCAAGCCCTAAGCGAGCAGGGAGCCACCCGCCATTCACTGTTAATAAATTTGGGTGGAGGCATGGTGACCGACCTCGGCGGTTTTGCCGCCGCCACCTTCAAGCGTGGAATAGCGTATATCAATATCCCCACTACCCTACTTTCCATGGTAGACGCCTCAGTAGGCGGAAAAACAGGCATAAACTTCAATGGACTGAAAAATGAGATCGGCGTCTTTGCTCCTGCCTCCAGTGTGCTGTTGGAAACAGAGTTTCTACGCAGCCTCGATGCTCATAATTTCTTCTCCGGCTATGCAGAAATGCTGAAGCATGGCCTCATCAGTACTCCCGAACACCTCGCAGAATTATTATCTTTCGATACGGAACAAATAGATTATGCCGCCCTCAAAGCAATGGTCGGTCGTTCTGTCCAAGTGAAAGAGAATATTGTAGAACAAGACCCCAAAGAACATGGCATACGCAAGGCACTTAACCTCGGTCATACCATAGGACATGCTTTTGAGAGCCTTGCTTTAGCAGAGAATCGTCCGGTGCTACATGGCTATGCCGTAGCCTGGGGAATTGTATGTGAGCTTTACCTCTCACACATAAAAACAGGCTTTCCAAAAGAGAAAATGCGCCAGACCATTCAATTTATCAAAGAGAATTACGGAGCCTTTGCCTTCAACTGTAAACAATACGACCGTCTCTACGAACTAATGCTGCACGACAAGAAAAATACTGCCGGCATCATCAACTTTACTCTGCTCAAAGAAGTAGGCGATATATGTCTGAACCAAACAGCAGATAAGGAAACTATTTTTGAAGTATTAGACTTTTATCGGGAATGTATGGGTATATAAGTACCTTGATTAGTGTAAAGAGTATAAAGAAGTTGCAAAATAAAGAAACAAAAAACCACAGAAATATTTGCTATTTAAAAATAAAGCACTACTTTTGCATCCGCAATTCGGGGTGTAGCTCAGCCCGGTTAGAGTACGCGTCTGGGGGGCGTGTGGTCGCTGGTTCGAATCCAGTCACCCCGACTGGTGAATATCAAGGAGTTAAGTCATTAGCTTAACTCCTTTTCATTTATGGCGATTACTTTTCTATCACACTTTTAGCTCTTATTCCCATACCCTTGCCAATAAACAATGAGAAGCGAAAATGAGAAATACAAACCGTTTATCAAACATAAATCCATATATCAGTATCTTATTTAGGTAAGAATAGTTACTTTTGCAAAGTAAAAAACTAAATTATGGGAGCAGGAAAGTGGATTGGTGGTATCATCGGTTTTATGGCAGGTGGACCACTCGGCGCATTAGCCGGATATGCATTGGGTTCGCTGATAGACTTCGGCAGTAACCCTGCAAACGATACGACAGCCTACGGCAACGAACATACAAAAGAAGATGTGTTTGCCGGCCAGCGGAATAGTTTTCTTTTCTCAATGTTGGTAATGGCGTCGTATATCATACGGGCGGACGGACGCATTATGCATAGTGAAATGGAGTACGTCCGCAATTTCTTACGGACAAACTTCGGCGTTGCGGCAGTCGGTGAGGGCGAACGGATACTGCTCAACCTCTTTGAGCAGCGTAAACGCATGGACATGCAGAACCCTCTTACATTCAAGAATACAATCCGCGATTGCGGCATGCAGATTGCAGCTAATCTGACATACGAGGAACGCTTGCAACTACTGGGATTTCTTGCCAACATAGCCCGGAGCGACAACAATGTCTGCCGCGAAGAAATTGAAGCGCTGAAAGAAGTGGCAGCCTATATGGGATTGTCCGAAAAAGAAGTGGAATCGATGCTCAACTTAGGTGGCAACTCATTAGACGCAGCCTACAAAGTACTGGAAATAGACCCCACTGCCACTGATGAAGAAGTGCGTGCCACATATCGCAAATTAGTATTGAAGCACCACCCCGACCGGGTAGCCACATTGGGAGAAGACATCAAGCGTGCTGCCGAAGAGAAATTACAAAGCATCAACAATGCCAAAGAAATTATCTATAAAGCAAGAGGAATGAAATAATTATCATAAAAACTCTTCCAAACAATATCCTAATTATAAACCCAAAGCTCAATAGAACCACACCTTTATGAAGAAGATATTCGTCTACCTCACATTGGGTTTCACCACCCTTACCAGCTATGCGGCAACTCCTCTTTGGATGCGCGACATACAAATCTCCCCTGACGGTACAGAAATAGCTTTCTGTTACAAAGGAGATATCTACAAAGTTCCGGCAAAAGGCGGTGCCGCCACGCAGCTCACGACACAGGATTCCTATGAGTCCAACCCCATCTGGTCACCCGACGGCAGACAGATAGCATTTGCCAGCGACCGATATGGCAATTTCGACGTATTCGTAATGCCCGCCAACGGTGGAGCCGCCCAGCGTCTGACTACCAACTCCACAGGAGAAACCCCGTCCGCATTTACACCGGACGGTAAATATATCCTTTTCTCGGCAGCCATTCAAGATCCTGTTGAAAGCGCTTTATCCTCGTTCTGCCATGACCGAACTCTACAAAGTTCCTGTAACCGGTGGCCGCACCGAACAAGTCTTGGGTACACCCGCCGAAGCAATCTGTTTTGACAAATCGGGTAACCTTTTCTTCTACCAAGACCAAAAAGGATTTGAAGACCAATGGAGGAAACACCACACATCATCCATAACCCGCGACATATGGACGTATGACACCCGTACAGGCAAACACAGTAATCTCACCCGGCACGCCGGTGAAGACCGCAACCCCATTCTTGCGCCGGACGGACAAACGTTGTACTTCCTGAGCGAACGTAATGGCGGTTCATTCAATGTATATGCCTTCCCGCTTGCCCAACCGGAATCCGTAAAGGCAGTAACGGATTTCAAAACCCACCCCGTCCGTTTCCTCTCCATGAGCAATAACGGAACCTTATGTTATGGCTATGACGGCGAAATATATACGCAGCAAGGTGGTTCGGTTCCACAAAAAGTTCAAATTGAAATCACTCGTGATGATCCGTCGCAAGTGGAATATCTGAATTATACCAACGGAGCAACCTCAGCCACCGTTTCACCGGATGGCAAACAGATAGGATTCATCATACGTGGCGAGGTATTCGTTACCTCTGCAGACTATGCCACTACCAAGCAAATCACCCGTACCCCCGCCAACGAAAGCGGCTTGTCTTTTGCTCCGGACAACCGTACTCTGGCTTATGCCAGCGAGCGTAACGGTAACTGGCAGTTGTACCTTGCCAAAATAGCCCGCAAGGAAGATCCCAATTTTCCCAACGCCACTATCATTAAAGAAGAGGTGCTGCTGCCTTCTACCACCGTTGAGCGCGCCTGTCCCCAGTTCTCACCGGACGGCAAGGAACTTGCCTTCATCGAAGACCGCATCCGGCTGATGGTACTCAATCTCGAAACGAAGAAAGTACGCCAAATAACCGACGGCTCCACCTGGTACAGCACAAATGGCGAGTTCAGCTATGCGTGGTCGCCGGACAGCAAATGGTTCACCCTCGAATTTATCGGCAACAAACATGACCCTTACTCCGACATAGGACTTGTCAGCGCACAAGGCAACAGTCCTATCATTAACCTGACCAACAGCGGATACATGAGTGGTTCGCCTCGTTTTGCGCTTGACGGTAATGCAATCCTGTTCAAAACAGAGCGTTACGGTATGCGTGCCCATGCCTCATGGGGATCACAAGACGATGCTATGCTTATTTTCCTCAATCAAGATGCTTACGACAAATATTGCTTGAGTAAAGAAGACTATGAGCTACGCAAGGAATTGGAAGCCGAACAGAAAGAAGCACAAGGTAAGGATACCGGAAAAGACAAGAAAAAGAGTCAGAAAGATACAGGAAAAGATAAAGCCGATGATGATTCTCCTCAAGTGAAAGATATCATTGTGGAACTGAAAAACCTTGAAGACCGCATCGTACGCCTCACCCCTAACTCTTCGGATATGGGAAGCGTCATTATCTCCAAAGATGGTGAAACCCTCTATTACCTTGCCGCCTTTGAAGACGGATACGACCTTTGGAAAATGGACCTTCGCAAGAAAGAAACCCGGTTGCTCCACAAAATGGATGCCGGTTGGGCTTCTATGGAAATGGACAAAAGCGGCAAGAATCTCTTCCTGTTAGGCGGCAAAGCCATGCAAAAAATGGATGTGGCGTCCAATGAATTAAAGCCGGTCAACTATCAGGCACAAGTAAAAATGGATCTGGCAGCAGAGCGTGAATACATGTTCGACCATGTATATAAACAGCAACAGAAACGTTTCTACAACACCAATATGCACAACGTGGATTGGGACTCCATGAGTGCCGCTTACCGTAAATTCCTGCCTCACATCAACAACAATTACGATTTTGCCGAATTACTGAGCGAGTGGCTGGGCGAATTGAACGTATCACATACCGGCGGCCGCTACTACCCGACGGGACAAAGCGAACCGACAGCCAGTCTGGGACTGCTTTTTGACTGGAACTACCGGGGGAAAGGCATGCGCATCGCCGAGGTTCTCGAAAAAGGCCCGTTCGATAATGCCAATACGAAAGCGGCAACAGGCATTGTCATCGAAAAGATTGACGGTACGGAAATTACTCCAGAAATGGACTACTACACATTGTTGAACGACAAGGCCAAGAAGAAAACCCTCGTTTCACTGTACAATCCGCAGACCAAAGAACGTTGGGAAGAAGTTGTAATCCCGATAAGCAACAGCATGCTCAGCACCCTGCTCTATACCCGCTGGGTGAAACAGCGTGCGGCCGATGTAGATAAATGGTCCAACGGCCGTCTCGGATATGTCCACATAGAGTCGATGGGCGACGATAGTTTCCGTTCCGTCTATTCGGACATATTGGGCAAATACAACAATCGCGAGGGAATTATCATCGACACCCGCTTCAACGGAGGTGGCCGCCTGCACGAAGATATTGAGATTTTATTCAGCGGCAAGAAATACTTTACACAAGTAATCCGCGGTCGCGAGGCTTGCGATATGCCCAGCCGCCGCTGGAACAAGCCATCTATCATGCTGACATGCGAAGCCAACTATTCCAATGCACATGGCACACCATGGGTATACAGCCATCAGAAACTAGGTAAATTGGTGGGTATGCCCGTACCGGGAACCATGACCAGCGTTTCTTGGGAACGTCTACAAGACCCGTCTCTGGTATTCGGTATTCCCGTCATAGGCTATCGACTTCCGGATGGGAGCTATCTGGAAAACACACAGTTGGAACCGGATATTAAAGTAGCCAACTCACCGGAAACAATCGTCAAAGGGGAAGATACACAATTGAAAACAGCGGTAGAAGAATTGCTGAAAGAACTCCCGGCAGGCAAAGGGAAAAAGCATTAACCTATCCACTCTATAAATAAAAAGGATGGATTCTAAGAATCCATCCTTTTTATTTATATCGAAACTTCACTTCTTCCGTCGTCCTGACACAAGACGGTGGAGAAAGAAGTTCTTTATTTTGCAATAATCAAATAATAGTTTTTCTTACCACGCTGAACCAACAGATACTTTTCATCAAGCAAGTCGGCAGTAGTAATCACCTGATCAAAAGCAGCCAGTTTCTCTTTATTCAAAGAGACACCGCCACCTTGAACCAATTTACGCATTTCACCTTTTGAAGCAAATACAGCGGCATTGTCGACAAACAAATCAACCGCTTTCACTCCCTCTGCCAACGCATCACGTGAGATCTCAAATTGAGGAACACCTTCGAACACAGCCAACAATGTATCTTCATCCAGCTTTTTCAACGCATCGGAAGTGGCATTACCAAACAAGATATTGGATGCGTCTACTGCAGCAT
>OLSK01002327.1_pt1 | contig 12182 bp, 13 predicted proteins | sample 1672781 | NCBI WGS metagenome assembly OLSK01 (sample SAMEA3136723, study PRJEB25190) | human gut metagenome | biome: human gut; feature: human-associated habitat; material: faeces | place: Austria | collected 2013 | reverse complement strand
ATGTCCTGCAGCTCCTTGTAGCGCTGCAGCACCTTCTGGACGGCGCGGGCGATCTGGCCGAGGTGCATGTGCAGCTGATGGGCGAAGTGCAGACGGAGATTCTGCAAAGCCTTGTAAAAGAACGGTTTGACGTGGATATTTCCTTTGGAAGCGGGAATATTGTTTACAAAGAAACGATTAAAAATACAGTTGAAGGAGTAGGGCATTTTGAGCCGCTGCGTCATTATGCGGAAGTGCATCTGATACTGGAACCGGGAGAGCCGGGAAGTGGAATCTCAATTGATACGATCTGCAGTGAAGATGTGCTGGACAAGAACTGGCAGCGACTGATCCTGACGCATGTGCTGGAAAGAGAGCATCGGGGCGTTCTGACAGGATCGGTGCTTACTGATGTGAAGATCACACTTGCCAGTGGACGTGCGCATCTGAAGCATACAGAGGGCGGCGATTTCCGGCAGGCGACCTACCGCGCGGTGCGGCAGGGACTGCGCAAGGCACAGTCGGTGCTGCTGGAGCCGTGGTACTCGTTCCGGCTGGAGCTGCCGTCGGGCATGCTCGGGCGGGCAATGACGGATTTTGAGCGGATGCACGCCGAGCTTTCCGCGCCGGAGCTGACGGGGGAGCGAGCCGTTCTCACAGGCGCAGGACCGGTCCGGCTGCTGCGCGGATGTACGGCGGAGGTCACGTCTTATACCAGAGGGCAGGGCAAAATCTCGTATCAGCCGGCGGGCTACCGCCCGTGCGCGCAGCAGGACGAGATCGTCAAAAGAATCGGCTACGACCCGGAGCGCGATCTTCTGCATCCGACGGGCTCCGTCTTCTGCAGCCACGGCGCGGGCTTTGAGGTCAAGTGGGACGAGGTCGACCGGATGGCGCATCTGCCGCTGCTGGATTTCTCGCCGAAGCAGGAGCCGGAAAAGCCGCAGAGAATCGTCCGTTCGGTTGCGCCCGGCGGCGCGCCGGAGCTGGAAAAAGAGCTGCTGGCGATCTTCGAGCGGACGTATGGGCAGATTAAGCGGCGCGACGTGCTTCCCATGATGGCGCTTCGCTCGCAGGACAAAAAAGAACTGCTGGCAAGGATGGAACCGGCGGAGGAGTTTGTGCTGGTCGACGGCTACAATATTATCTTCGCCTGGGACGAGCTGAAGGAAATCGGACGCGACAGTCTGGACGCGGCGCGGCATGTGCTGATGAACCTGCTGTGCAACTATCAGGGCTACCGCGGCTGTAATTTGATTCTGGTGTTCGACGCCTATAAGGTGCCGCAGAATCTGGGAATGGTCGAAAAGTATCACAATATATTTATTGTATATACGCAGGAAGCGGAGACGGCAGACTCGTATATCGAGCGCGTGACCTATGAACTGCGCGGCAGAAAGCGTGTGCGCGTGGCAACGTCCGATAATTTAGAGCAGCTGATCATTCTCGGGCACGGCGCGGTGCGCGTGTCGGCAAAGAGCTTTCACGACGAGGTCATGCAGACCCAGCAGGAGATCGAGCGCATTCTCGCGCAGAACAATCAGAAAAATCAATAGTGCGATACCGGCGGTGCGCAAAGGGCGTATCGCCGGTTTTTCTGTGCCTGCAGGGAGTAAAAAATGAGCAAAGGCGATATGGATTCTGATATACCGAAGACGACTTCGGCGGAAAAGATGCATGCTGCGTTCGGAAGGATCAGAAACCAACCGGCAGACGCTGCCGGAAAATTCCCTGTTTTTGTCGGATGAAAAACAGAAACCAACCGGACCGACTGGAAAATCTGTGCGGTGAAAAATAGAATACTGCCATATGAATTTATATATATCATATCAGGAATATGAAATTATATAAAAAGTGATATATTTATTAAGGAAAATTATATCGATAAAATAATACTAATTTTTGATGATAAATTTACGGATTTTTTCGTGAAATGTAAAAGAAAACTTGATTTTTTAAGTGGGATGATTTATCCTAATAGGCGAGTGGAGTGAATGCAAACAACAGTTTTTTTCATCCGTTCCGCGAAAGGGAAAAATTGGGGCGGATGGAAGACAGGGTGCAGGTATGACAAAAACAGGGAAAATTCTCCGGGGACTTCTCCTTGCGGCGCTGCTGCCGCTGCTGTGCGGCTGTCGCGCCCAAAAGGCATCCACCGAGTTTTTTGCCATGGACACGGTCATGCAGCTCACAGCATACGGCGCATACGCAGACGCGGCGGTGGATGCTGCCGAGATCGAGATTGCAAGACTCGACGCGAAGCTGTCGGCGCAGAATGTAAACAGCGAGATTGCAAAGCTCAATGCGGGCGGCTTCTGTGAAGACGACGAGACGCTGCGTGTGCTGGCAAGCGCGTATCAGATTGCAGCGCTTACCGAGGGTGCGTATGACCCGACGGTGTATCCCTTGATGCAGCTCTGGGGCTTTGGAACAGATCATGCACAGGTGCCGCAGCAGGCGGCAATCGAGACGGCGCTGGAGGCGGTCGGCTATGAAAAGCTCCCGGTGGTGAAGGCGCCCTACCAGCTGCCCGAGGGTATGGCGATTGATCTCGGCGGCATCGGAAAGGGCTTTGCGGCCGAAACGCTGCGAAAGTGCTTACACGAGCAGGGCATCCAATCGGCGGTTTTGTCGCTCGGCGGCAACGTGACGCTGCTTGGAAGCAAGCCGGACGGTGCGGACTGGACCGTAGGGCTGCAGGACCCGCAGACGGACGGCTGCTTCGGCTATGTCAGCGCGTCGGACGTCAGCGTTGTAACATCGGGCGGCTATCAGCGGTATTTTGAGGAAAACGGCAAACGCTACTGGCACATTTTGGATGCAAGAACCGGCATGCCCGCCGATACGGGAATTCGTTCCGTAACGGTTGTGAGCGCAGACGATACGCTTGCCGACGGGCTCTCCACGGCGCTTTTCGTGATGGGGCTCGACCGCGCGGCGCAGTTCTGGCGCGAAAGCCGCGATTTTGAGGCGGTATTCCTGCTGGACTCTGGCGAGATTTATGTGACGCAGGGGTTGGAGGACAGCTTCCGCTCCGAGCGGAGCTTCGAGGTGCTTGCGCGATGAAAAACCGGACTTGGGCAATGGTATTTGTATCTGCGATTGCAGCGCTGCTGCTTGTGTGGAAGCTTCTTCCGGCGGGCAGCGGGCAGACAGCCGGTGTGTATCAGGACGGCAGGCTGATCCGGACGATTTATTTGCCGCATGCGGGGCAGACCGAGACCTTTGAGGTTCCGGGACCGGCAGGCGGCAACACGATCGAGGTTTCCGCCGAGGGCGTAAGGGTAAGCGCTGCGGGCTGTCCGGATGGGATCTGTGTGGCGCACGGGCTTTTGAAGGCGGGCGGAGGACCGATTATCTGCCTGCCGAACCGGCTGGTGATTGCGTTTACAGACGATACGCGCGCAGACGGCGCGGATGTGGTTGCCGGCGGGAGGAGCTGAGAGATGAAAAAGCTGCAAAAGCTTACGCTCGCGGCGCTTCTGACTGCCGCGGGACTGGTGGTCTTCGTGATTGAAGCGCAGCTGCCGCCCCTGACCGCAATCCCCGGCATCAAGCCTGGCTTAAGCAATGTATTTACGATGCTGACGCTTTTCTGGGTCGGACCCGGCTGGGCGCTCGGGACGATGTTTGTCCGGGTGAGCCTCGGGAGTTTGCTCACCGGTCAGACAATGGCATTTTTCTACAGCTTATCCGGCGGCTTTGCGGCATTCCTCGTCATGTGGGCGCTTCGCAAGCCGCTTGGAGAACAGAAGCTCTGGGTGCTCAGTGCGTTCGGCGCGATGGGGCACAATCTGGGGCAGATGGCGGCGGCGGTCTTCATCAGCCGCACAAGCGCAATTTTGTATTATCTTCCGGTCCTGCTGGTTTCCGGCATTGTGACCGGGATTTTTACCGGTCTGTGCGCGCAGCTCGTATCAAAACGCGCGCGGCAGGCAGGTCTTTTCAGCAAGTAACAGCTTGTTCCAAAATGAGCATTTGAGGGAGGAATTTGATTGAAGCGGTACTTACATGGAATCCATGTAGCGGGGCATAAGTCGACGGCACAGATGAGCGCGGTCAAGCTGCCGCTGCCGGATTCGGTGGTCATTCCGATGGCTATGCATATCGGCGCGCCGGCAAAACCGGTGGTCAAGGTCGGAGACTATGTCAAGACCGGTCAGCTGATCGGCGAACCGGGCGGCTTTGTCTCCGCACCGATCTACGCAAGCGTCTCCGGCACCGTGAAGAAAATCGGCGAAATGCTGGGCTCGAACGGACGGATGATGCAGACAGTTGAAATTGAGTCCGACGGACTCGACGCCCGCTGGGAGGGCATTGCACCTCCGAAGCTTGAGACCATGCAGGATTTCCTGGACGCCGTGCGCGCCAGCGGCCTGGTTGGCTTGGGCGGCGCGGGCTTCCCGACGGTCGTCAAGCTGACGGTCAAGAATCTCGACCAGATCAAATGCGTGATCATCAACGGCGCCGAGTGCGAGCCGTACATCACCTCCGATACGCGCGCGATGATCGACTACTCGTTCGACGTGATTGCGGGCTGCCGGCTGCTGCAGAAGTTTTTGAAGGTGCCGCGCATCGTCTTCGGCATCGAGGACAACAAGCCGGAGTGCATTGCGCGCTATAGAGAGCTTGTGAAAAACGAGCAGAACATGGAAGTCATGCCGCTCAAGGCGATGTACCCGCAGGGCGGCGAGAAGGTTCTGATTTACCACGTGACGGGCGAGAAGGTCCCCGAAGGAAAGCTTCCGCTGGACGTCGGCGCGGTGGTTCTTAACTGTACGACGATTTCGTCCATCGCAAGATACTGCAGAACCGGTCTGCCGCTCGTCAAAAAGTGCGTGACGGTCGACGGTTCGGCAGTCAAGAATCCTATGAACGTGCTCGTGCCGATCGGCATGCGGATGAAGGACGTGTTCGAGGCGACCGGCGGCTTTAAGGAAGAGCCGAAGATGGTGCTTTACGGCGGACCCATGATGGGCATTGCGGTGCCGGATCTGGAGCAGCCGATTCTCAAAAACACCAACGCGATTCTCGCTTTCGGAGAAGCCGAGGCGACCCCGCCCGAGCCCACTGCCTGCATCAAGTGCGGCAAGTGCATCGCGCACTGTCCGCTGAGCCTGATGCCATGCGAGATGGAGACGGCTTATAAGAAGGGCAACATTGAGCGTCTGATGCACCTGAAGGTCAACCTCTGCATGGAGTGCGGCTGCTGCTCGTTCATCTGCCCGGCGCACCGACCGCTGGTCCAGACCAACAAGCTGGCAAAGGCGCAGGTTATGGCTTATAAGAATGCGCTCAAGGCAAAGGCGGAAGCCGAAAAGCAGAAGGAGGCGGCAAAATGAGTCAGATTGTTGCGGCTTCGCCGCATGTAACAACGAAAAATTCTACTGCGGTGATTATGCGCGATGTGCTGATTGCGCTGTGTCCTGCGCTGATCGCGGGCTGCGTCGTCTTTGGGCTGCGCGCGCTGCTGGTAGTTGCGGTCACAACGGCGGCTTGTATCTTCTTCGAGTGGGGCTATGAAAAGCTCTGCGGCAAGCCCAGCACCATCTGTGATCTTTCCGCAGCAGTCACCGGCGTGCTGCTGGCGATGAACCTGCCGGTATCGATTCCTCTGTGGCAGGCGGTCTTCGGCGCACTGGTTGCGATGGTCGCGGTCAAGGGTCTGTTCGGCGGCATCGGCAAAAACTTCGCCAACCCCGCCATCACGGCGCGTATCGTCATGTTCCTCGCGTTCTCGAAGAGCATGACCGCGTGGGTCTTCCCGGACGCCGTGTCGAGCGCGACGCCGCTTGCCATGATGGCAAACGGGGAATCGGTCGATTATCTGACGCTTCTGCTCGGCAACCATGGCGGCTGTCTGGGCGAGACGAGCGCGCTGGCGCTTCTCATTGGCTTTGCCTATCTTCTCATCCGCGGCGTGATTTCCTGGCATACCCCGGTGTGCTTCGTCGGCACTGTGTTTGTCATGAGCCTGATTCTCGGGCAGGACGCCGTGGGTCAGATTCTCTCGGGCGGCTTGATGCTGGGCGCAATCTTCATGGCAACGGATTACTCCACGACACCGTCCACCGACTGGGGCAGAGTTCTCTTCGGCATCGGCGCGGGCTTACTCACGGTGCTCATCCGCTTTTACGGCGCATACGCCGAGGGTGTTTCGTTCGCCATCCTCTTCATGAACATCCTCACGCCTTATCTGTCCCGTTGGACGGAGACGAAACCGTTTGGAGGTGTAGCGGCATGAGTGAAAAACAGGGTATCATCAAAGCGGTTGTCGTACTGGTTGTGATCTGCTTCGTAATCTCCGGCGCGCTCGCCGTTGTCAATTCGTTCACGGCGCCCGTGTCCAAGGCAAACGCCGAGGCAAGAGAAACTGCCGCGCGGCAGGAGCTGATTCCCGAGGCAGGCGACTTTGAACAGGTCATGGAGGGACTTCCAGAAAACGTGCTGAGCGCCTATGTCGGCAAAGCGTCCGACGGCAGCGTCGCGGGCTACGTCATCACAGCCTCCGGCAAGGGCTTCGGCGGCACGATTCAGGTCATGGTTGCCATTTCCCCGGAGGGGACGATTCTGCGCTGCAAGACACTCGATGTCTCCGGCGAAACCAAGACGCTCGGCGGCCAGACGGCAAACGAGAGCTACTACGGTCAGTATGAAGGACAGGACAGCACCCTTTCCGGCGTGAACGCCATCTCCGGTGCAACCATTACATCGACGGCTTATGAGAGCTGCGTCAAAGCGGCGTTTGAAGCCTATGAAACATGTAAGGAGGCAGCAAAATGACGAAGCTTCAAAATCTTCTCAAGGGCCTCATCAAGGAAAACCCGGTTCTGGTTCTGGTGCTCGGCACCTGCCCGACGCTGGCAATTTCCACATCCGTCACGGCGGCGTTCGGCATGGGCATTGCGGCGACGGTGGTTCTGATTCTTTCCAACATGGCAATTTCCGCGCTGCGGAAAGTCATTCCGGACACGGTCCGCATTCCGTGCTACATCACGGTCATCGCCGGCTTCGTGACCATCGTTGAGCTGGTCATGGAGGCATATACCTATGAGCTGTATCAGTCTCTGGGTGTGTATCTGGCGCTGATCGTCGTCAACTGCATCATTCTGGGCCGTGCCGAGATGTTCGCCTGCAAGAACACCGTCGTGGACTCCGCGCTGGACGGTTTGGGCATGGGCATCGGCTACATCCTGACCATGCTGCTCATGTCCTCCGTCCGTGAGATCATCGGCAGCGGCACCTGGATGGGCATCACCATCATCCCCGAGAGCGTGGACCGCATGACCGTCATGAACTCCGCGCCGGGCGGCTTCTTCGTCTTTGGCTGCCTGATGGCCGGCTGTGTCTGGCTGGAGCGCAAGCTGAACAAGCCCATTGAGCGCAAGAGCTGCGGCGACGTCATGCTCGAGAAGATCGACGCCGCCAAGGAAGAACAGAAGGAGGGTGCCGCACAATGAGTTCTCAGATCGCAACGTTTGCCACCATCTTCTTCAGCATGATCCTGGTCAACAACTACGTGCTGGTGCAGTTTCTGGGTATCTGCCCGTTCCTCGGCGTTTCCAAAAAGCTGGATTCCTCCGCGGGCATGGGTGCTGCCGTTATCGTCGTCATGGTCATTGCCACGGCTGTGACCTTCCCGCTGCAGATCTTCCTGCTGGATGCCTATAATCTGGGTTACCTGCAGACGATCATCTTCATCCTCGTCATCGCCGTTCTGGTCCAGCTGATCGAGATCACGCTGAAAAAGTACGTCCCGGCGCTGTATCAGTCCCTGGGCGTCTACCTGCCGCTGATCACGACCAACTGCTGCGTGCTGGGCGTCACCATTCTGGCCGTGCAGGACTACTCCGCCGTTGTGGCCGAGTTCGGCTTCGGCCTGGCCTACGCTGAGGCGCTTGTCTGCGCCGCCGGTGCGGGCGTCGGCTTCCTCGTGGCCATGCTGCTGTTCTGCGGCGTGCGTTCCCGCGTCGAGGCCGCCAACCCGCCGGAGAGCTTCAAGGGCCTGCCCATCACGCTGGTTTCTGCCGCTATCACCTCCATGAGCTTCATGGGCTTTGGCGGTCTGGTCGAAAACATCATCAACGCGATATTCTAAGAAAGGGGAATGGAGAGAATGAACCCGATCGTATTTGCTATCGTTGTCGTGGTGGTGCTGGGCCTGGCCGGCGGCGTGATCCTTGTGCTGGCCTCCAAGTTCATGGCTGTGTATGAGGACCCGCGCATCGCGCAGGTCACGGAATGTCTGGCCGGCGCCAACTGCGGCGGCTGCGGCTACGCCGGCTGTGCCGACTACGCCAAGGCCATCGTGGAGAACGGTGCCCCCACCTTCAAGTGTGCCCCGGGCGGCGACAAGACTGCCGACGCCATCAACACCATCATGGGCAATGCCACCGACGACCGCCCCAGCCTGCGCGCCACCGTCATCTGTGCGGGCGGCGAGAACTGCGGCAAGCGGTTTGACTACCAGGGCATCCAGACCTGCGCTGCTGCGGCCTCCATTGCGGGCGGCCCAAGCGCCTGCGCCTATGGCTGCCTGGGTCTGGGCGACTGCACCCGCGCGTGCAAGTTTGACGCCATCCACGTCATCAATGGCGTGGCCGTCGTGGACCGCAAAAAGTGCACCGGCTGCACGGCCTGCACCGTGACCTGCCCGCGCCACGTCATCCAGATGAAGCCCATTGCCCCGCAGCCCGCGGTCATGTGCTCCAACAAGGACAAGGGCGCGCTGGTCAACAAGACCTGCAAGGTCGGCTGCATTGCCTGCGGCCTCTGCGTGCGCAACTGCCCGAACCAGGCGATCTTCCTGAAGGACAACGTCGCTGTCATCGACTATACCAAGTGCAACGGCTGCGGCACCTGCGTCAGCAAGTGCCCCAAGAAGGCCATCCAGTGGGTCGAGGGTGCGCCCCGTCCCATCGACGCCCCCGTGCCCGCGCACGAGGTTCTGAAAACGCGCGTATAATTTTCAGGTAAACATCCCTGTGCTCCCCGCCGAGAATCGGCGGGGAGCTTTTTTGCTTCGCACGGGAGGTATTCATCCCTCCCGTGCGCCTTGCCCACCCCGCCAAATTCCCTCCTGCCCCTACCTATCAACTGTATTTAAAAATTTTATCAAACTATTTTTAAAAAAACCGAGACAAATTCCTAAAACTATGCTATACTGTGTCCAGAATAACAACTCTGGTATTTTTCGGGAGGTTTACACGTATGGGAATCACCAAAGATATTTTGTATGTCGGCGTCAACGACCACCTTGTTGACCTGTTTGAGGGCCAATACGACGTGCCCAACGGCATGGCCTACAACTCGTACCTGATCTGCGACAACAAGGTCGCCGTCATGGACAGCGTCGATGCCCATTTTACCGACGAGTGGATCACCAAGATCGCCGCTGCACTGGGCGAGCGCACGCCCGACTACTTGGTCGTGCAGCACATGGAGCCTGACCATTCCGGCTCCGTCGCCGCGTTCGCGCAGGCATACCCCGGCACGACCATCGTCGCGTCCGCCCAGGCGTTCAACATGATGAAGGCCTATTTCGGCACCGACTACGCGGACCGCCGTGTCGTCGTCAAGGAGGGGGACACCCTGCCGCTGGGCACCCACACGCTGCACTTTGTCACCGCGCCGATGGTCCACTGGCCCGAGGTCATCATGACCTATGACGATGAAGACAAGGTCCTGTTCAGCGCCGATGCGTTCGGCAAGTTCGGCGCACTCGACGTGGAGGAGCCGTGGCTGCCCGAGGCCCGCCGCTACTTCATCGGCATCGTCGGCAAATACGGCGTGCAGGTGCAGGCCGTGCTGAAAAAGGCCGCCGCGCTGGACATCGAGATCGTCTGCAGCCTGCACGGTCCCGTCCTGCACAAGGAGCAGCTGGGCGATGTGCTGGCCGCCTACGACACCTGGAGTGCCTACCGCCCCGAGACCGAGGGTGTGCTCGTCGCCTACAGCAGCATCTACGGCCACACTGCCGAGGCTGCCAACCGTCTGGCCGAGGCCCTGCGCGAGAAGGGCGTGGAGACGGTTTCCATGGATCTGGCCCGCTGCGATATGGCCGAGGCCGTCGCGCAGGCATTCCGCTTCAGCAAGCTGGTACTGGCCACGCCTACCTACAACGCCGATGTATTCCCCTTCATGAAGGAGTTCCTCCATCACCTGACCGAGCGCAACTACCAGAACCGCACGGTGGCCTTTATTGAGAACGGCTCCTGGGCGCCGATGGCCGCCAAGGTCATGACCAAAATGCTTGAGGGCAGCAAGAACCTGACCTACGCTGCCACCACCGTCACGGTCCGCGGCACGCTGAATGCCGCCAGCGAGGCCCAGCTCGCCGCTCTGGCCGATGAGCTGAGCAGGTAATCTCCCTTTTCCTCTCAACTGCAAGCCCCGCCTCACAGCGCGTCTCTCGCGCCGTGAGGCGGGGTCTTTTTGCGGGCAGGGGGGAGGAGGACAACAAAACAATTGAAAATTTGCGCTTGACAAATCCGGGCAAATCCTGTATACTATCATTTGTCAATCGCATACGGATGATTAGCTCAGCTGGTTAGAGCGCTGCGTTCACATCGCAGAGGTCGAGGGTTCGAGTCCCCCATCCTCCACCAGAATAAACGCCGTAGGTTCGTTAGAATCTACGGCGTTTTCTTTTGCAGGTACACACTTTCGTACCCACTATATTCCCCAGCAAAGCAACCGTATAGCCCCCCAAAAAAGCTCGTGCTGTCAGATGCAATAACGGCAAGACTCTGTTTCGGCCGATTTCCACTCCTCGTTTCTCACTCCATAGAATGTTATAAATTTCTCACATTTCTATTGACACCGAAGTTTTCGTGTGATATATTCATCACATAGCACGTGCGAAATTTCTCACTTTATGGATGCAGATAAAAGAAAGGGGCTTACCATGAAAAAGGTGTCATTACGGGAACTGGTTGCTGATAAAATCATTTTTTCTATCCTGATTGCCATGTACTATTGGATGTGGGCACGGAACGACTGGAAAGATTATTACACGACCGTTCAAAACGTTATTTTTGCTTTCAGCTTTTATTATTTCGTTTCCCGCGCCATCCGGGTCAAAAAATACAAGCAGGAATCCCCCGATGAAATGGCTGAAGCCAACCTGTGGAGATGCGATGCCATCTGCTTAAAAATCAGCGTGGCAGCTTTTATTGTGATTGGCTTTACCTGCGCTGTCGGCCGTATGGTTCTTACCACAGAAATCATCGGTTATGGCTTGATGGCCGCACTGATTTTGATTTCGGTGGTGCGCACGATCATCTTCTATCTTATGGATAAGAAAGGGCTTTGAACATGGCCTTATCAACCAAACTGAAAGAATACCGGGAAGCAAAGGGCCTTAAGCAGGCAGACCTTGCTGAGCTGGTCGGCGTCCGGCGCGAAACCATTGTGAACCTGGAAAAAGGGAAATACAATCCCTCCCTCAAGCTGGCAATGGACATTGCAAAAGTGTTCCATACCACGGTAGAAGAGCTGTTTTTCTTTGATGATTAACCCACAAGGAACGTGCTTTTATGCCTGAAACAGTTTTGGTAAATGGCAATGCCTACTCCCTGCTCAAACTGCTGGGCAAGGGCAAAGGCGGGTATTCTTACCTGGCGCAGATGGCGGACGGGCAGCAGGTCGTGGTTAAGCAGATTCACCATGAACCCTGCGTCTATTACCAGTTTGGCAATAAGATCGAAGCCGAACTGCGGGATTACAACCACCTGCAGGAAATCGGCATTCCGATGCCGCGTATGCTGGATGTTGACACCAAAGCGGAACGCATTGTGAAAGAATACATTGCTGGCGAAACCGTGTATACCCTTGTGCTGAAAGATGCCCTGCCCGAAACCTGCCTCCGCCAGGTGCAGGCCATGTGCCGCCTGCTGTACCCGGCGCACACCAACATTGACTATTTTCCCACCAATTTCATTTTGCAGGGCGATACGCTGTACTATATTGACTATGAGTGCAACGACTACATGGACGAATGGAACTTTGAAAACTGGGGCTGCAAATACTGGGCAAAAACGCCGGAATTTTTGCAGTATGCCGCCGAACACCCGTAACGTTTGCCCATTGCCAAGGGGGTTAGAAAAGGGTATAATCTGTTCTGGTTCTGCTTTTTCAGATATACTTTAGGCAACACCGCACAATTCCCGCCTAACGGCTTAAGCACCGCTCCGGCGGCTGCG
>OLSK01002322.1_pt1 | contig 12202 bp, 9 predicted proteins | sample 1672781 | NCBI WGS metagenome assembly OLSK01 (sample SAMEA3136723, study PRJEB25190) | human gut metagenome | biome: human gut; feature: human-associated habitat; material: faeces | place: Austria | collected 2013 | reverse complement strand
ACGTTCTTCAACAGAAAACAACGGTGTTTTTGAGCTGTTGCTTAAAACGCCGATAATCAGCTTATCGACCATCTTTGCAGATCTCTTAATAATATCAATATGTCCATATGTGACCGGATCAAAACTGCCCGGATAAATTGCTGTTCTCATTTTATTTCTCCAATACCCTCTGAACGAATACATGCTGATTCGTTTTATATTTTTTTACCTTCGTGATTTCATAACCATATGCTTCCAGCCAGTCAAATTCAGTCTCAAGCGATGCTTCAATGATGATCATTGTATCTTCATCTATAAAAGATACATGCTGCATCCTTTCCAGCATCTCTTTCTCAAGCTGCTTATTATATGGTGGATCCATAAAGACAATGTCAAAATGCCGCTTTCCATTCTCCAGACGGTCAATGGCCGTCTGACAATCTACAGACATAATCTCTGCCTGAGGCATTAATTTTGTCTTCGTCAGATTCTCCCTGATACATGTCACAGCCTGCCGGTTATTCTCCACAAAGACGGCAGACAAAGCACCACGGCTCAATGCTTCGATGCCCAAAGCGCCGGTTCCTGCAAACAAATCGAGCACGCGGGCATCGTCCAACACTCCCCATGAATCGAGATGCGAGAAAATCGCCTCTTTGGTGCGATCGGTGGTCGGTCGAGTGCCCGCTTTCGGCGTGGTCAATGCAACGCCTTTGAATCGTCCTGAAATTACGCGCATACGCACCACTCTAGCGTGCCAGGCGATTAATTAATCGCACCAAACTAATTACTGGTCAGGAACGTTTCATTGCCGCGCGTGAAATCAAGCACCGCCCCGGCCAACTGCACATGTTCGAGTAAATCAGGATCCTGAGCGACAAGCCTCGTAGCCTCAACCCGCGCATGCTCAATAATCTTCACATCCTTAACCACACGAAGCAGCTTCAAACCTGACTTTCCGCCAGATTGCGCGTCGCCGAGCACGTCGCCGGCGCCACGGAATTCCAAATCGGCCTGCGCTATTTCGGCACCATCCAACGTGCCCTGAATCACGTCAAGACGGCGGGCGGCATCACTGTCCGCAGTCGCACGCGAAATCAGGAAAGCCCCCGAATCAGTGCCGCCTCGGCCGACGCGCCCACGCAACTGGTGCAATTGCGAAAGCCCATACCGGTCCGCATCGAAAATCACGATGCAGCTGGCTTTCGCCACGTCCACACCGACCTCGATTACCGTGGTAGCCACCAGAATCGGCGTTATGCCGGATTCAAAATCGGCCATGACCTGCGTTTTGGTGGCATCATCGTCACGCCCGGTCAACGTGGCGAAACGGATGCCTTTGAACTGCGGCAACGATTGTAGTCGTTCCGTGATTTCCGCCACGGAATGCAGCGGCGGGCGTTGCGCTCGCCGGTCGTCGTCTTCACCAAGATCGTACGCGTTGTCAAAGGCCGGAACCGACGAACCTGCGGTTTTCGAGCCTGAAGCCGCTGACGCCGCCAGCGCGCCGTCCGCATCTTCGGCATCGGCGTCAATGCGCGGGCAGACCACGTAGGCACGCTCCCCCGCGTCGATGCGCTTGCGAATCAGGGCAAACATTTCGCCCATCAACGACGCATTGTCTTCCGGCACCACGAATGTGCGAATCGGCTTGCGGCCGCCGGGAAGTTCGGTCAGCGCGGAAATATCAAGATCGCCGAACCAGGTCATGGCTGCGGTACGCGGAATCGGCGTGGCCGTCATGACCAACAGATGAGGCGCCGTAGAACCCCTGGAATTCAACGATTCGCGCTGTTCCACACCAAAGCGGTGCTGTTCGTCGATCACCGCCAAGGTGAGGTTCGGCGCTTGGAAGCTTTTGGAGAATGCGGCGTGCGTTGCCACAACGATGCAGGGCATGCCCGATGCGGCTGCTGCGAGCACGCGACGACGTTCGGCAAGTCGCATACTTCCCGTGAGAAGAAATACAGGAATTTCCCCATCTTTTATGCCAAATATATCGTTTCCTTTGCCGGAAAATCCGGTTTCCACATCATCAGATGCGGCCAAATCAAGCAGGTCTGCAAGTTGTGCACCTTTATCCACAGCATTATTGTGAATTGTTTTTGTGCCGAATTCCCCATCTTTTGGACTTTGCGCAGACCGTTTATTGCTTCGCCGCGCATTGGCATCATCTAGATTTTTTTGATTATCACTCGAATTTGCGTCGCTTTTTCCCAGTTTGGATACCATTGTGGAAATGCTCGCATAATGCTGTTCGGCAAGAACCTGCGTTGGCGCTACAAGCACGGCCTGCCCGCCTGATCCCACAGCCTGCATCATGGCGGCAACCGCGACCACGGTCTTACCGGAACCGACCTCGCCTTGCAGCAATCGCTGCATGGGGTAATCGTGCGCCATATCGGCGGAAATATCGGCGATGACCTGCTGTTGGCCGTTCGTCAAGGTGAATGGCAGCGAGGCGATGAAATCGTCTTTCAGCCGTGTCGAAGAGCATGCGGTCGCCTTGGTTTTGCGCGACGCATCACGCGACGCGACGAGCGCGGTCTGGCAGATCAACGCTTCCTCATATCGCAACGTTTGCAAGGCGTTATCGAAATTCTTGCGATCAACCGGATCATGAATCGCCATGAATGCCTCAGCACGATGCATAAGCCCATATTCCTCACGAAAATCTTCCGGAATAATATCGGGAATAGCATTACCGAGTGCTTTAATCTGTATTTCTCGATCAATTTGGGGAATATCAAAATCCCCTTCTTGCGTAGGATTATCTAAGAAATTCCCTGCATTTTGCGTTGCCAAATATTCGGCTCCGCGCAACGCATCCATATATTTCAATACCGATTCATGAATATGTTCGCTGGAAATTCGCGAAGTTGCATGATATACCGGTCGTGGACGGCAAACTCGTTTCAGCGCTTCGTCGATCGTTTGCGCATCGTATTTCAGATTGCCAAGAGGCGGATTCGCAGGATCGCCGAAACCGTCGTTCCATTCCCCGTTTTCCGACTGCGATTGCACGGGCTTGATGGTGAGCAGGTCGGGATGCGTGAATTGCAGACGATTGTCGTACACGCTTGGCTCGCCTGCGACGACAAGCAGCGCTCCCGCGTGCAGTTTGCGCTGCACCCAGTCAACATACGATTTGCGATACGAAAAGAAGACCAGCGACGCCAACGATTTTGGGGTGTTGCGACGCGCTGCGAAATCGTCGTCCGTGACTGTTGCGATCAGGCGGAAGCCTCGACGTGCCATGGGGAAAACGCGCGTTTCGAGCACATGCGCGGCGAACGCCATTTTCTCCCCGATTTTCGCTTCATGCAGTGAGCGCGCGGGAACCGGATCGGTTACGCGGAACGGATAGTAGGTCAGGGCGTCGCCAACTGACACCACACCAAGCGATTTCAGCGCGCCGACTCTGCGGCGGTTGCTCTCGATTGATGAAATCGGTGTTTCCAGTGTGGTGCTCATAACGCACCATTCTCCCCAGTTATGCCGACAGATGCGACTTCAACCACTGGGTACGACTCAAACCGCCCAAATTCCCCACTCGCTGGAGGAATACGGACGCAAACCAGCCCCTCAGCGGGCAAAAAACTCCACCCACTGGAGAAATCACCCCGTCCACAAGCCCCTCAGCGGGCAAAAACCTCCAGTCGCTGGAGAAATCAGGACGCAAACCAGCCAACCAATGGGAGTATTCCTCCACCTACTGGAGGAATACGGACGCAAACGCCACTGTAAGCGGGAAGATTCCTCCATCAAGTGGAGAAATCCGAACGCTTAAAGCCCTGGCGAGATCAAGATAAAGCAAAACCCCGGTGACCATTGGCCTACCGGGGTTTCAAGCTGTTATTTCGCGATTCACGCTTCAACGCGCTGAACCTTGCCAGCCTTGATGCACTTGACGCAAACGCGAACGCGAACGTTCTCGCCGTCGATGGTGGTGCGAACCGGCTGCAGGTTCGGGCGGAAGGTGCGCTTATTGCGAATATGTGAGTGCGAAACGGTGAAACCGGTCTGCGGTCCCTTGCCGCACACTGCGCAACGAGCTGCCATAATGGACTCCCTATAATTACTATTGACTTGCAAGTCTGCGCGTTCGATGCCCCGCAACTGAATGCAAGGCAGAACACACAACTTCTCAACTATACAACCAGCCCCAGCCAATCGCAAATTTGTGGATAGCAATCGCCTTAAATTCCCCGGAATGCCGCTGTCTGGTCAACATTCGTCAGGTCGGCAGACAGCACATCCAAACCACCATTTGCCCGCGCATAGACGCCGCCAGCCAGTCAAACCGACCAGCACACCCCACCCGGCGTCGTCGCGCTAGTTCTTCGAACGCCCTTCGGCTCCAAAACGCAGGCTCATCGCTACCGCGCCGATCACATCACCGCCATCGCGCATTCCAAGCATCCAAGCCGCATCCTGAGCCAGTAGCGGGAAACCAGCATCCGTCAGGCAAATCGCGGCGCGGGCAATCGTATCTAACACCTTGTCTTCCGGCGCAACCGGCACGCCGCCGGATCGCAGCGCATCGCACGCATCCCCATATTTCATATCCGGCGAAGGCAATCCCATCTGCCTACTCACTTCTTCGGCCTCATCGCGCGCGGCCGTACGGAATGGCGTGCCGCCGTTGACCATCATCGCATAGCAGGCGAGCGCTTCCGGCAGACGTCCCAACTGCCACAATGCGTAGCCAAGTCGATAGTAGAGTACTTCGCAATCGATAGGCAGCACTGCGATTTTCAACGCGCCGATGAGCACGTCGGCCGCCTTGCCGTATTCGTCGGTTCTTGCGTATACCTGTGATAGTTCCTCGTAGAAACGTACGCTGGTTGGGGCAAGTTTGATGCAGGCGCACAGCTCACGTTCCGCGCGCTCATAGTCGCCATTGTTTTTGGCGAGTTCCCCAAGATTCTGGTGTACGTCGACTACAGCATCCGGCAGTTTCCAGTAGCGCGTGTGTTCGTCGCCGTCTAGCAGGGAGATAATGAGTCGCACGCCTGGACGGCTGCAGTAGAGCGGAATTTCGCCGTTTTCGCCAATTTTCGCTACGCCTGTCTCGTCAGTTCCGCCCGCTTCGCACACCCCACCTGCTTCACCGCTTTCGCCAAGTTGCGCCAACGCGGCTTCCAATTGGAGTTCGGCGACCATGGGGGATCCTTCGTTTTCTTCCATAATCGCGTTCACATCATCGGTGGAAACCGGCGATTCGTCATGCATCACGTCAAGTTCGCAGGCACGGTCGGCACGTAGGAATCCCCGCAATCCTTCAGGTAGCGCGCGTTGATCCTGCCATTCGGAAACACGTTTCTCCAAGAATACGGCCGGCATCACAAGCGGTGTAATTGGCGTCAGGGCGCGGTTTTCGCCAAAGAAGCCCACATAACGCACCGGACGCAGCATATTGAGCAGCGCCAGCGGATCGACATCCAACGGAACCGCGTCGCATTGTCCGTTTTTCATGGCAGGCAGCGCACCCATCATGAATGGCACGCGATCAAATCCCATGGAAATCACGGGAATGCCGTCAGCATCCCCCACGCAACCGGTCAGATCAACTTGCGTCAGTCGTACGCTTGACGAGAACGCCGCCCACGCAAGCATGCCCGCCAATCGCACGGCATACGCGGAGGCGAATCCGTCGCGATATTGCGACGCAACCGGCATGATCGCCGTGTTCGGTATGCTGAAACGCACTACCATCACGCCGCTGGACGCATCGACGTCAAATCGGTAATGCAAGCGGAAAGGCAATTCGAGATTTTCGCAAACATTGGCGAATCTGGTGCTGATATCCCAATTTCCGCCGCGCGCCCCTTCCGTACCCCTCATTCTACGGAAGTTGTTTTCACCTTCCTGCAGACCGTCGATTGCCACGATCGCACCCGACACGTTTCGCAGATACTGTTGCGATTTCGCAATATAGAAGTTTTCGTCGATGCACGCTTCCGGCATACCTCCGTGCACCGCCCTGCGCGCTTCGTCGTCGGCATAGTCGATGCGGTTAAGCGCCGATTCGACCGCCTGCACCACATTGAATTGTTCATTGGAAAGATCGTTGCCGTTGCAGCGCAGCCAGAATCGTTTCGTCGTGCTCAGTCGGATCACATCAAAATCGTTTTCGGCAGCAATGTCTCGGATGCCCGCAGCACCGGCTTCCACCAAAAGTCGTGCCGCGAATCGTTCGAATGGCGACGCTTGCGCGGAGTTCGTGACGCCACGCCAGATGATCATGTCAAGCGTGTCAGGCAATGGCTGGCTCAATATCGAGCGCAATATTTCAGCGTTCGCACCAAGCATGTCCGGAACTTCCCCACTCATACAGACTCCTCGACTCTTCGCAGAAATATGCCGACGCAACAGCGCGGCGGCAGTCACACACAGCAAACTTAGTTCGTGTTTTCCCAGTATTTTGACACGTTCCAATATACCGTTCTGCGAACGTTTTTCACGACATCAACATACGACATCAACATATAGACGATGCAATCTACAATCTGCAAATGTTCATCTCCGTCATTTCAGTATTCCCAGTATTATTTGCAGCATTTCGATATTTCAGATTTTTTATGTCGATCACACATCAGTCGCAATGTTCATGCAATGTTCATGCGTAACGGCAGAACGCTCCCCTTACAGCCGCTTAAGATGAACTGTAGTATATACAATAGTGAATTGACGGTTTATTCGAAAGAGTCAACAATCATGTCCGAACGCGCAACAGCGCCCGCATCCGCACCTACGTCCGACATGGCCACAGAGACTGCCCCAGAGCATATGCCGGACCCCAACGCAAAACTTACCACCCGCGAAAAGAAGTGGATCGTCTACGATGTCGGCAATTCCGCATTCGTGATGCTGTCGACCGCAGTCGTGCCAATCTATGCGAACTCGCTGCTGCAGTCTGCCGGGCAGTCGAACATCGTATCGACATGGGGGTACGCGCAGACCATCGCATCGCTGATCATCGCGGTGATGATGCCAGTGCTCGGCTCCATGGCCGACGTGCAGGGCATGAAGGTGAAGTTCTTCACCGGATTCTTCCTGACGGGCGTGGTCGCCTGCTGCGCGATGGCATTGCCGCTTGGCTGGCTCGTGTTTCTGGTGGTATGCATTCTCGCCACGGTCGGTTTGAACGGATCACTCACGTTCTACGATTCCATGCTGGTTGATATCACGTCGAATGAACGTATGGACCGCGTGTCCTCGCATGGTTTCGCATGGGGCTATATTGGCTCCACGATTCCGTTTATCGCCTGTATCGCGCTGATTTTCGGCGGTCCGTCGTTGCTTGGATGGTCCACGGTGGCATGCACGCGCGCTTCGTTCGTAATCACCGCATTGTGGTGGGTGGCGTTCACCATTCCGCTGCTCACCAGCTATAAGCAGGTGCACTACCGCGCTACCGCGGGTCAGACCGGTGAGGCCATCCGCGGCACATTCGCAGAGCTCGGCTCCACTTTTCGTGCAATCCGCAAGAACAAGCCGTTGTGGATGTTCATGATTGCGTTCTTCTTCTATATAGACGCGGTGAACACGGTGATTTCCATGAGCACCTCATACGGCACGCAGCTGGGCATCGACTCTACGCATCTGGTAATGGCGCTGCTGGTCACGCAGTTCGTGGCATTCCCGAGCGCAATCGCGTACGGCAAGCTTGCCGGTCGTTTCGGCGCGAAAACCATGATCACCACGGCTGTGGTCGCCTATATCTGCATTGTGTTGTTTGCCGCGTTCTTCTTGCGTTCCGCAACGGAATTCTGGATTCTTGCGATTCTCGTAGGCCTGTTCCAAGGCGGTATTCAGGCGTTGTCGCGCTCGTATTACGGCAAGATCATTCCAAAGAATCGTGCCAACGAATATTACGGTTTCTATGATATTTTCGGCAAGACCGCTTCGATTATCGGCACCTTCCTCGTTGCGACCACCACGTCGCTGACCGGCAACGCTTCGGTGGGCGTGCTTTCGATCGCAATCCTGCTGATCGTCGCCCTCATCTTCCTTCTCCTGCAAAAAGACCCCACCCGCAAGTAGCGTAAAGTAACACTTGCTTGCAACTGCGCATGCAAATCCAATCACCAAGACTGATTGATTCTGCATGCGAATTTTGCTGCAATAGTGAAGCTTTCTCTTGGCAACAAGGAAGGCTCCAAGCCGCCGGGGGTATTCCCCGGCATCTTCATATTCACCGAAAGAAACGTTGGCAGAGCTGCCTTCATGCCGTATTTCCGATGTCGCCTTACGTCTGAAAAGTCGCGCATGGCAAGAGTCGGCCGCATAGTAATCGCAATTGCGATTTTTCACTGAAGAAAGCAAGTTTGGCGCGAAAATCAGAAGAAATTGAGGGCACGTGCCACTTCGTCGACGATGTCGAGCATGGCGCTGCGCGCACGTTCAGGCTCCCCCTTGGCGATCGCGTCGGCTACGGCATCATGCGCGTCAAGCGCGTCGGACTTCGGCTTCATCGGGTATTTGCCGAGTTCTACACGCCCGCGCAGCACGGTGGCGATGGTGTCGGAAAGCGCGGCGAACAGCTCATTGCCGCTTTCATGCAGAATCAGCGTATGGAATTCCACGTCAAGATCATGGAATTGCGCAAGCCCGGCTTCGCCTTCCTCGTTGGCTTCGGCGATCTGCCGCATTCGCGCCGCATACACGGGGAATTTCGCCTTGACGTCGAGGGGGGCAAGACGTGCGGCGGAAGCTGCTGCAGCCGGTTCGACGGCCAGTCGCAGCTCAGTGAGGGATGACAGCTGCCGTTCGCGTTGCGTGGAGTGGAGACGCCATTCGATCACCTGATGGTTGAGCGCCTGCCATTCGCCGAATGGACGTGCAACAAGTCCGATGCGACGTTTGACGAGTACCGCATTCATGGATTCCAGTGTTTTCGCGACTTCTCGCGCCACGGTTCTGGAAATACCGAAACGACTTTGCAAGGCTTCCAACGTAAGGCTTTCGCCAGCCTTCCACACGCCGTCGAGCATTTCGATGGCGAGCGTTCGACTCACCGAATCCTGCATCAGCTCACCGACGGTATTTTCTGCGATTACCGTGCCTTCAGCCATCGATCGCTCCTCCCTTGTCCACTTCACACCATGCCTGCTTTGTTTCACGGTATGTTTCACGTATTCTGCGACACGCACGGCAATCACCAATCGCAGATGATTGCATATCTGCGATTGCGTGATTTACCGCCATTTTGCACTATCTTCAGCATAGCAAGTCACACGATTTTTCCAATTCGTAGTACTTTTTATTTGACTGATACTACTTTTACGGTTTATAGTAGTCTTATTCCTGGTGCGGAGCGGCACAGGATCGTCAATAGCAAGGAGAGCAACATGAGCATTCACGTAGTGGTGATGGGCGTTGCAGGATGCGGCAAATCCACCGTCGCAGAAGCCATCCATGAACGACTCGGATACGTGTACGCGGAAGGCGACGACTTCCACCCGCAGGCAAATATCGACAAAATGTCAGCCGGCATTCCACTCACCGATGAGGACCGCTGGCCATGGCTGAACGTCATCAACTCCTGGATGGTGGCACGCGAGGCGCTCGGCGAAAACACCGTGGTGTCCAGCTCCGCGTTGAAGCGCAGCTACCGCGAGGTGCTCGCCAAAAACGTGCCCACATTCTTCATTCACCTCAACGGCAGCCACAAGCTCATTCAGCAGAGGCTCAGCGAACGCAAGGGCCATTTCATGCCGCCCGCGCTACTACCAAGCCAGTTCGCCATTCTTGAGCCGCTTGCCCCCGAAGAGAACGGCGTGGAAATCTCCATCGAAGGCAGCGTCGACGAAATGGTCGACCGTGCCATCAAAGCGCTGAACGCCTATGCGACAACCGTAGCCGCGACGGTAGCCGCCCAAACCGCAACCCAGGCCGCCTAACCCACCATTCCCCAGTCCGCATGTGTCCGATTCGGCAGAAACGGACAGACAAAACCCAAAACCGGTGCATGTTTGTCCGATTCCACAGAAACGGACAGACAGAACCCAAAAACAGCAGCCCAACTGTCCGATTCACCGGAAACGGACATGTACGCACCCAAAATGGGCTTCCATATGTCCGAATCTCCAGAATCGGACAAATCTAGCAAGCCAACCCCATGAATCGAGGAGGATTCATGAACCTTATTGCTGCGGCGATCATCGGCATCGCCATCATCGTTCTCCTTATCGCGGTATGCAAAGTGCATCCGTTCCTTTCCCTGCTTGCCGGCTCATTCGCGATGGCCGTGTGCGCGGGCGTGGAATACGACAAGGCATTCGACAGTTTCACGTCCGGCGTCGGTTCCACCATCGCCAACGTCGGCCTGCTTATCGCATTCGGCTCGATCATCGGCACGATCCTGTTCAAGTCGGGCGGCGCCGACACCATCGTCGACACCATCATGTCCAAGACGCCGTTGCAGCGTCTGCCGTGGGCCATGGCACTGATCGCGTTCATCGTCGGCATTCCGATGTTCTTCGAAGTCGGCGTGGTCATTCTCATTCCGGTGGTGCTCTTCGCCGCCCGCCGCGCCAAAGCTCCGGTCGTACTGCTGGGCATTCCAGCCCTCGCAGGCCTGTCCACCCTGCACGCATTCGTGCCGCCGCACCCCGGCCCGCTGACCGCCATCGGCGCACTGAACGCAAACCTTGGCATCACCCTGGCGCTCGGCCTGATCGGCGCCATTCCGACCGTGATCATCTCCGGTCCGCTGTTCGGCAAGCTCGCCGCCAAGTGGGTGCCGATCGCGGCCCCAGAAAACACTGCTGAGGCAGAAGCCCCGAAATCCGCGGAAAACCGCCCGTCTTTCACTTCCGCAATCGCCGTCATCCTGCTGCCGGTCGTGCTTATGCTCGCATCTTCCATCGTGGATCTGACCGGCCAGAGCGAAACCGTGTGGGGACGCGCGCTCGCCTTCATCGGCACTCCGCTGGTGGCTCTGCTCATCACCACGATTTTCGCGATGGTTGTGCTCGGCTACATGCAGAAGTTCACTCGCGACGCGGTCAATGGCATGGTCGGGCAGTCGTTCAGCTCCGTCGCCGGCATTATTCTGATCGTCGCCGCCGGCGGTGGTTTCAAGCAGACGCTTGTCGATTCCGGCATTGGCGACGTGATCGCCAATTCGATCACCGAATCCGCCATGAATCCGCTGATCGCAGGCTGGCTGGTCGCCGTGCTCATCCGCCTGGCAACCGGCTCCGCAACCGTCGCCACCGTCACCGCATCCGGCATTATGGTGCCGCTCGCCACCGGCATGAGCCCGACGCATCTGGCGATGCTGGTGCTCGCCATCGGCGCAGGTTCCGTATTCTTCTCGCACCTGAATGATGCAGGATTCTGGCTGGTCAAGGAATACTTCGGTATGACCGTCGGTCAGACATTGAAGACCTGGTCGCTGATGGAAACGATTCTGTCGGTCACCGGCTTGGGTTGCGTCATGCTGCTTTCGCTGGTGCTTTGACGCAACACTTCGCACACGAATTGCGATTGCGATTCGCGCGCATCATATCTGAAAAAACATATCTGAAATACAAAAAACTTGCCGTCCATTCGTTTTCCGCATCTTCTTTTCTGCGTTGCGGAAGATGCTGAAAGCGGGTGGATGGCACCAATCCCAATCAAATTCCATATCAAACAAAACCGTAGAAAGAAGAACATCATGCAGCTGGCAATGATCGGTCTGGGCCGAATGGGTGGCAATATGGCGAAGCGCATCGCGGCGGCCGGGCACGAGGTGGTCGGATATGACCGCTCCCCCGAATCGGATCGCACCGTGGCAAGCCTCGAAGAGATGGTGGCAGCGCTCACCGCGCCGCGCATCGTGTGGGTGATGGTGCCCGCAGGCGAGGCGACCGACAGCACCATCAACGAATTGGCGGAGCTGCTGGAACCCGGCGACATGATCATCGATGGCGGCAATTCCCGTTACACCGATGACGCGCGCCACGCGGCCGAACTTGAGCCGAGGGGCATCCATTTCATGGATTGCGGTGTTTCCGGCGGCGTATGGGGCATTGACCGCGGATACGCGCTTATGGTGGGCGGCAGCGAAGAGGATTTCGAACGCGCTCGCCCGATTTTCGAAGCGCTCAAGCCTGAAGGCGATTCCGGACTGGTGCTCGCAGGCCCGGTCGGCGGCGGCCATTTCGCCAAAATGGTGCACAACGGCATCGAATACGGCATGATGCAGGCGTTCGGAGAGGGTTTCGCC
>OLSK01002313.1_pt1 | contig 12252 bp, 9 predicted proteins | sample 1672781 | NCBI WGS metagenome assembly OLSK01 (sample SAMEA3136723, study PRJEB25190) | human gut metagenome | biome: human gut; feature: human-associated habitat; material: faeces | place: Austria | collected 2013 | reverse complement strand
GACGATTTTTTGAAAGTAAATTTCGAAAAAAATCTATAGTGTTGCGTTATGACAACCAAAACTCCCGAAACGCCTGTGTTTCGGGAGTTTTTTCATGCCCAAAAGCCGGTTTTAGCCTTGTTTTTAGCCTTATGCGGAGCGCCCAGCCCGTTGAAACCGTTGAAAAAGGAGGGGGACGGAAGCTTCCGTCCCCTCCTGCGGTATTGGTTCTATTCTATGCAGACAATTCGTCCGTCCGTGTCGTTTAGCCCAGCTTTGCCCACGTCAGGGGGCCGACGATGCCGTCCACACCCAGACCGTTGGCCTTCTGGAACGCCAGCACGGCGGCCTTTGTCTTGCTTCCGAAGATGCCGTCCACGCTGCCGCAGTCATAGCCCAGCGCGTTCAGCAGCTCCTGCAGCTTGCGCACCGCGTCTCCGCGGGAGCCGTAGGACACCGTGGGACGCCCGACGACGGTCGTCGTCTCCACAGGCATGGCGGGGCTGACGCCGTAGAGCTTGCCCCAGGTGAGCTTGCCCACGATGCCGTCCACGCCCAGGCTATTGGCCTTCTGGAAGGCAGTCACCGCCGCATAGGTCTTGGCGCCGAAGATGCCGTCCACGTTGCCGGAGTTGTAGCCCAGCGCGTTCAGCTTATCCTGCAGCGTCTTGACAGCGTCGCCGGTGCAGCCTCTGTACAGCATAGGCATATCGGGTACCACTGCCGCCGTGGGGGCGTAGTAGTAGCCGCCGGAGGAGGTGGACTTGCTCCACAGCTTGATAGTGCCGGTGAGCGGCTTGTAGTTGGCGGTGTCGGTGGGAGTGAACGTCCAGCCGTAGCTCTTGTTCGCTTCCACAACAGTGGTCTTGGCATCATTCCACTTGATCGTACCATCAGGAGTGATGGTGCCCTTAGTCAGGTTTGCATCCGCCAGCGTCTTGCCGCTGGTGGTGATCTTGGTGTAGGCAGGCTCGCCGGTGGGGGTCGCCTTATAGATATAGAAGTGATAAGTCTTAACACCCGTAGTGCCGTCCGACCAAGTGGTGTTAATTATATCCTTCAGCGTAACGGTGACAATGTGACCTGCCTCGTTGGCGTTGGTCTGCTTGTTTCCGCTAACCGTGTAATCCGTGGATGTCGGAATGTTATAGGTCTTTTCGGTTCCATCATAGGTGTAAGTGGCGGTGTCCCCGGCAGGAATGTCCACCTTTCTAGGCGTAATGTTCAGTGTAACAGACTTGCTGCCGATGTTGCTGCTGTCCTCATAGGTGGCTGTTACAGTGTAGGTGCCCACGGTCTTAGGCAGACCTGTTGCTGTATCCAGCTTGCCGGTACCGGCGGTGTAGGTGTAGATCCACGTGCCACCGTCACCGGCAGTAACAGAGCTGTCAAGCGCAGCAGTCTTGTACTCCTGTCCCTCGCCGTTATAGGTCAGCGAGCCGTTATCGAACTTGATATTGCTGCTGACATCGGTCTTTTTCTGCACTTTGATTTCCAGCTCATGCTTGGCAGCGGGAACGGTTTTGCTGGTGGCCACCAGCTTGAAGGTGCCTGCGGCAGCGGTAGGAGCAACCTTAAGGGTCACGATATTATCGCTGGTAGTGGAGACCTCATAGGTCACACCGGACGTAGCAGGATCAAGACTCCAATTTACATCGTCCTGCTTCTCGTTGCCGTACTGGTCATAGACTGTGGCTGTGTAGGACTCCGTCCGCTGGCTGCCGGTGCAGATAATGGTGGTGACAGGAGGCTCGTTGTCCTGTGCGGTGATCTTCACAATGCTGACCTCTGCCGCCGCCTTGTTGATGTTCACAGTCTTGGTTTCGGTGAAAGTACCGGACATGGCCGTAATGGTCACAGTGCCAGCATCTGCCTTGTTCGTAACAGTCAGCTGACCGTTGTTGATGGTCACGCCAGGATTTTCGGTGACGCTCCATACGATCGTCTGCCCGGTCATTTCGGCGCCGTACTGATCCTTCACTGTGGCAGTATAGGCCGCATACGCACAATTCGTTGTGCCGGGTTCAGTCACCGTAGGAACAGTCACGCTATCTATAGAACCCTCGATGGTCAACGACTTCGCCACACTGGTCTCGCGGGCGATGTTGAAGGTGATCTCATTGGATTTCACCCCACCACTCTCGGCGTACAGCTTTACTGTGCTCGTCGTAGCAGTATTATTCACGGAAATGCTGCCGTTGGAGGCGGTAAGCCTCACGCCCGTAACGGTTGCGGGGTCCATCTTCCATGTCGCAGTGGTTCCGGCCATTTCCGCGCCATACTGGTCATAGACCTTGTAGCTGCACTGGCCGCTGGTGTTCGTGCCGCCGTTTGGTATGGTAATGTTGGTTCCTTCGGCAGGAGCCGTGGCAACGATGGCGCTCGGCTTCAGGGTTTCCTTGGTGATGGTCACAGTCTTGGTGTCGGTCATGCCGTTATAAGCGGCCTTCACTTTAACTGTGCCGTCTGCCGCCTTGTTGGTAACAGTCAGCTTGCCGGTATCTTTATCGATGTCCACGCCTTCGGGCTTGGGATCGACGAACGACCAACTAGCATCCACAGTTTCATCAGTGTCGTCGTCATAGTTGACTTTTGCGGTGAGAGGCAGCTCGGCCTTCTGCTCCTTGCCAGGCTCTGCCGTGGGCACGGCCACCGTCAGCGTGGTATCATCGATGGTAATGCCAGTCGTTCCCTTCACTTGCGTTCTATCGAACTCCTTGGTCAACAGCAGTTCGGTAGAGTTGAGCCACTCGATCGAATAACCGCCGGGCGTCGTTGTGTTGTTCAATGACGAAGAGAAGGACTCGCCCTCTTTTGCTGTCAGGGTGATGAGCGCGGTATAGACTGTATCTGCCTGTGCGTCCCCAGTGACAGTCATGTTATCAGCTTTCCACATTACATCAGCGGTGTATCCCGCCGCGCTAGGCACACTAACGCTGGTGTCCAGTGGATAGCCCTTCACAGGCTGAGCCACAGTGGCAGAAACGCTGGTGATGGTGGCGGTACCCTTTGGCGTATAGGTAGCAACGCAGTTGGTAGTATCCGTAGTATCCATGTGGGTGTCGTATGCACTGGAATCAAAGCTCGCGGAGGACGGAGAAAGCGGCACACCATACACACTGAATTTCTTCCACTTGACCGTCATCCCGCCGACCTTCGTCAATGTCAAAGTGTCCATAGACTTAATGCCATAGCTGTAAGCCTCATCGCCTGCCTCGTGTACATCGATCTGAATCGTGCCATCGGTGTTGATGGTCACATTCTTCTCGCTAAAAATGCCGTTGCAGGGGTCTGATCTGCTGGTACTGTTCGGCGTATTGCAGGTGATGCTCACACTTGCGCTGTCCAAAATGGAAACAGCCTTGCTCGATTTAATGCCGTAGCTTTCTCGATTTGTAGCTGTCGCTTTGGCGATGATCGTCACATCGGCGCTGCCCGTGATCGTCACGCTGTTCGCGTATCCATTAATGCCGAACACAGAGCTCGTCGAGTTGGTCACATCGATCGTGAGATTACCGCCGCTGCTGTCTGCGGTGATGGTAATACTGCCGGCTGCGGTATTTCCTTGGATTCCTACATCATAGGGCGTAATGGTATTGTTGCCGATCAGCTTGATGGTAAGATCAGCTGCGGGGGCACCTTGTAACACGATGCCACTGCCGCTCTTGCCGGTGAAATTATTCAGCGTCAAAACGCCGTCCTTATACCATGCGACATAGGTCGTAGGCTCCGTGCTTGAGCTGCTGGCAGTCTCTGCGGTGTTGCTCGCAAGATACTTCCCGTTACCAAGGGATATTCCGTTGACCTTAACATCATTATAGGTTGCCGCCAGCGCCGTGGTGGGGAGCAGCGAGAGCAGCATCACCAGGCTGAGTAGGATGCTCAGGATTTTACTTTTTGTTCGTTGCATAGATCGTTGCCTCCTTCATAGAAAGAATTTGTTGTGCGCCGCGTTTTTGTCCCCGGCTCGCGGCCGCCGGGTCGGTTTTTACCGGGCGCTCCCGCCCGGCATGGCCTCTGCTGTTTCGTCCAGCCATGCGCGCATCTGCTGCGGGTCAAGGTCGCCGATGCAGTAGCCGTCGATGAGCGTCAGCTCCACCGCCTTATCCAGCGCGGCCAGCTTTTCCGGATGCCCTTCCTCGCAGACGAGATAGACCCGGCACCCCGGCCGCCTCTTACGCACCGCGGCGGCAATGTCGCAGCGGCCGGAGACGTCCTTATCCTCCACTCCGTTTGAAAAGTCCATCTCCAGCACCAGAAGATCCACCTTCTCCGCCGTACACTGCCAGACCACATCGTCGCAGTCGTCGGAGAGGATGCCCAGCGGACGGCAGCCGCCCAAATTGCCCAGCCAGTCCGCCGCGCGGCGGGTCATGGCGCGGGAGAGAAAGCAGACCGCCGCGCGCGGCAGCTCCGCGCCGAGGCCGCTTGCCGGCGGCTCCCGCTTTCGGAACAAGCTCATACCGCGGTCTCCTTTCTCCGCGTCACGCCTGCCTTCGGTAAGCGCGTCCCGCACTCCGGGCAGTACACCGCATAGTCGGTGACAGCCACACCGCAGCCGGGGCAGCAGCGGTGGCGGGAGAGGTAGAAGTCATAGAGGGTCTTTTCCGGCAGTACCGCGCCGCAGTCAGCGCAGTGCGTGTCCTGCGCGGGGTTTGCCCTGCCGCATTCCGGGCAGAGCTTACATCGCCGCATGGTTTCTGGTCCGAAGCCAAACTCCAGCAGCGTCACCTGCCGCAGGGCTCTTCTTGTCCGCAGATCGTATTCGGTCATGGCGTCCCCTCCTTTCTGTCCATACCGTCCGCTATCAGCTTCGCTCCACAGGTGGGGCAGTAGCGCGGCGTCGCGCCCCGCAGCCTTACGCCGCATTGATGGCAAAAGGCGGGAAACTCCGTTTCCCACGGCGCGCAGTCCAGACACAGCCCCGCGTTGACATTGAACATAGCGGAGGACACATACTTCCCGCATTGGGGGCAATGGTTGAACTCCCACTTGCCCTCCTGTTCCCACGCCATCTCCAGCGCCGCTTCCTCCGTGTCCGCCTGAATGGGGCGGGTCACGCAGCACAGCTCGCCGGAGATGTCGCAGTAAAAACGGAAGACCATGTTGCCTCCAGAGTCGGCAACGACCCGATAGGCTGCCGTTTTCTTCGCCTGCTCCATCCGCATTCCTCCTCCCTTTTTCAATTTCGCCTTGTAAAGCTGTCGTGGATTATGCTACAATGGAAAGGCTAAAGAGGCGGTCGGCTCGACAGGATATAGGGCGTCGAGCGATCTTTAGGTTGGAGCTTCGCTCCAACCTAAAGGGGTACCCCTTTAACGATTCTCTGTTCACCTGACGGTCGCCGGACGGTGCGTCCGGCTCCGTACACTATTTTTGTACCATATTTTCATTCTTTTGTCTGTCCCCTAAATCCCTCATTTAGGGGACAAAGAGGAAAAATATTTTTACAAAATCCGAAAATCAGCCCGATTTTTCAAACACCCGTTCTGTTTTGGAGGTCTGTTTCATGAAAAAGCGTATGCTGGCGGCTCTGCTGCTATCCGCCCTTCTTTTCACCCTCTCCGGCTGCGGAGAGAAGTCCCTGCTGAATAAAAAGGAGCCGGTATCTTTGACCTTCTGGCATGTCTACGGTGAACAGGCAGGCTCGCCCATGGATCTTTTGGTGCAGGAGTTCAACCGCACCGTGGGACAGGAGCGCGGCGTGCAGGTGAAGGTCACCGGCACCAGCAGCGCATCCAAGATCGGCGGCTATCTGAAGGAGGCGCAGAGCGGCGGGCAGGAGGTGCAGGAGATGCCCGACCTCTTTACCTGCCATATTTCCGATGCAACCGCCTTGGGTGAGGAGAACCTTGTCGATTGGCATGACTGGTTTACGGAGGAGGAACTGGCCGACTTCGTCCCCGGCTTTCTCTCCGACGGCATGGCGGAGGACGGTCGGCTGCTGATCTTCCCCGTTTCCAAGTCCACGCAGCTTCTGATGTGCAACGGCAGCGGCTTCGCCCGCTTTTCCGATGCCACCAGTGTCCGCTATGATGACCTCGCCACATGGGAGGGCTTTTACGACGCCGCCGGCAAGTTCTATGACTGGTCGGGCAAGCCCTTCTGTGCGCTGGATTATCCCATCCGCGCCGTGGAGCTCTGCGCCATGGAGCGCGGCAGTGGGGATTTCTACACGGAAAACGGCTGGTACGATACCGACAACGCCGTATTTAAGGAGAGCTGGATGCAGTTCGCCCGATCCCTCGCGCAGGGTCATGTAGTGGTCTCTGACCTCTACTCCAACACGCAGGTGATGACCGGCGATGTGGTGTGCGGCCTCGGCTCCTCCGCGGCGATCCTTTATTACAATGATACCGTCACCTACCCGGACAACACGCAGGAGCCCATGGATCTCCATGTACTGCCCATGCCGAAAACGGCGGGAGCGGACGCTCTGATGACACAGGCAGGCGTGGGGCTTTGCGCCTACAAGACCACCGAGCAGAAGGCGGAGGCCGCCGCGCTGTTCGTCCGCTGGCTGACGGAGGCGGAGCGCAACCTCGACTTCGTGGCGCAGACCGGCTATATGCCGGTGCGGAACGGCGCCTTCGACGCCATCTCGGATTACGGCAATTTCCCGACGCCCGCGGCGGCTTATGAGAGTCTCTATGCCGCGCTCAAGACCATGCGTGAGGACTATGTCCCCGTGTCCGAGCCGCGCTTTGAGGGCTACTACGACAAGGTCAGCGTCCTCTATGACGGTCTGCGCCGGCTCCAGCAGGAGCTGCCCAAGCGTGCCGCAGCCGGTGAGGACATCGACGCGCTGGCGGAGGAAACTTGGGCGTTGTTCTGCTCCATTCGCTGAAAAAATCAACTACATCGGAAGGGGGGTGAATGTCCATGCCCAGCTTTTTGCTCTCAAAACTGAAGCAAGCGCAGCCCTCCATGCGCCGTCGGCTGTTTCTATACATGGGCGCATTGGCGGCTCTGCTGTTGGCGGTGCTGTTGGTCGCCCTGCTTCTGCTTGGGCAGCTCAAAAGCCCACGGGCTGAAACGGAGAAGGCTCTGTCCTTCCAGATGGGAGCCTTTCGCTCGGATATGGCCTCCCTGTGGCGGAATGTCTCAGTCATGGGCGTGCATCTCTCGGAGGATATGACAGCCATCATTGAGGAGCAGACTTCGGACTTTTCCTCCCTCAACGGAGATGTAGCCGCCGTGGGTGTCTTGCAGGAGGCCATGCTGGAGCCGCTGTGCCAGTATGTGCGGCAGACGGATTGCTCCGGCGCGTTTATAATGCTGGGCGCTTCACTCGGCTCCGATCCCGCCGTGGATTCCCATGCCGGACTGTATGTGCAGCGCGGCAACGCCGAGCACACCACCGGTGACCTGCTGCTTTATCGCGGCATGGCGGACATCGGGCGGCGGCACAAGGTAATGCCTCACCGGAAGTGGGCGCAGGAATTTGACCTGTCGAGCTTCACCGGCCTTGCGGAGCATCTGGAAAAAGCGTCTGCGCCCATAGAGCGCAGCTGCCGCACCACAGAGTTCATCACCCTGCCGGGTACCACAGAGCAGGCGATATTACTGACCGTCCCCCTGATCGGCGCAGATGGCACGGTATACGGTCTGTGCGGCTTTTCCGTCAATCAGACCTACTTCTTGGCACACCACGCGCAGCCGACCGGCATTGGCAGCCTTGCCTGTGTTCTGTCGGATTCTGCGAAGGGGCTGGATGTTCAAAGAGGGCTTCTGACCTATCCCACAGGCGACTTCTGTTTTGTGCCGAATGAACTGCTGGAAAAAAGGAGCCTGCGCGGCGGGCTGACCGCCTTTGCAGGGTCGGAGCTTTCCTTTGTCGGCATTTCAGAGCCGTTTACAGTGGCTGTCGGGGATGAGGCGCCTCACGATCTGACGGTGCTGATCTCAAAAGCCGCCTATGACCGCGCCATGCTGAAAAGCGTGATAGAGATCGCCGCCCTGCTGACGCTGCTGGTGTTTTTTGCCGTGGGCTGCTGCCTGTTCTACACCCGCCGCTATTTCAGACCCATACTGGAGGACATCGATCATGTCACCGTGGCGGGCGGTGAGGAGGGAAAGCCCATCTTTGAGGAGCTGCTGCCCATCTCCGAGAAGATGCGATCCCATGAAGAGGCTGTGACCGTTCTGAAGGCGGAACGGCAGGATGCCCAGGACAGAGCCGAGCAGCTTTTAGGCGAAAAGCTGGGGCTTGAAGAGCAGGTAGAGGGTATGCAGGGGCAGCTGGACGATTCCCTTGCGGAGATCCGTCGTTTGGCTCACCTCGGAAAGAAGGAGCTTGATCCGGCTGACTATGAAAAATTCTTAAAGGGCTATGCCAAGCTGAGCACAAAGGAGCTCGAAATATGCGAGGCTCTTGTCAGCGGCCTGAGCACCCGCCAATGTGCGGAGCAGATCGGCTGTGCCTCCAGCACCGTAGATACATACCGCAAGAGGGTTTATGAAAAGACCGGCATCCACAAGGTGCGGCAGCTTCAGCTCTGCGTTGCGCTCATGCGGACGGAACAGCAGGAGTCGGAAACACAGAAAGAATAATAACGGCAATGGCGGCGGCGCATCTCTCCACAAGGCGATGTGCCGCCGCATACTTTTCTGTAACCATCAAATCTAAGTGCGCGTAAAGCCCAAGGCTGGCAGGTCAGATGTAAGCGTCAAATGCGTGTGAAAATGGACCGTACTCGTTGAGTCGGTCCATTTCAAATCAGAAGCTCCCTCTTCAATTTTTGAAACTGCAAAAGTCTCCGCACAAGGCAAATCTTCACGCTTCAGAATTGGCGCTACAGTCACGCCCACCGGCGAAACGCACTACGAGATACGGGCGCCCGACATCGATGTAACGGTGAATCCGGCCGCCGGCGACAGTCTTGACACCGTCGCGCTTACGCTGCCGTATGCGGACACCGGCAAGCACGCCTATACGCCGGACTGGTCGAAGCTTCCCAGCGGGCAGACTTGAAACTACAGCAGCTCGCCCAACGTCAGTGAAGACTCGAACGCAAAGCTTACTACATTCTGCTGGCAGAAAGACGCTGGTGGACGCGGGGCTGCTGCCCTACGCGGTAACGGCGCTGATAAGCTACACCGGCACCGCAGCGCTGCTGCGCCGCCGCAAGCGTGAGACCTGACGCGGCACCGCAGAAAACAGGAAACACCACCCAATGGGTGGTGTTTTTTTCGGCGGAACAGGCACGCATCCCCAGGCAGGACCGCCTGGGGGTGTGTTTTATTGCTTTCGCGCGGTGATATAGTCGTCGCCGGGGCGCCAATAGGGACAGGATCGGGTATCGGCGGCCAGGAAGCGGGCCAGCTCGTCCTCGTCCAGATCCATGTCACAGATATAATCGTCGTAGTCCTCGTCATAGACATACCACACGCAGGTCTCACACTTGTCCATCACACGTCCTCCACCAGCCGGTGGCTGTCGAATTTACAGAAACGGTAGTAGATGAGCGTGGCCACGCTGCACACGAACCAGCCGGCGGGGTAGCTCATGGCGATGGGGATGATCTCGTTGGAGACATAGTGGGCCACGATGTAGAGGTATATCTGGCGGAAGACCACGAAGGAGCCCAGCATGATCCACATGGGCACCTGGCTGTTGCCCGCGCCGCGGAGGGCGGCGGAGTAGATCTGGTTGATGCAGAAGAAGAAATAGAAGGGCGACAGCAGCCGCAGCAGCAACGCGCCATAGGACACCACCTCGGCCTTGCTGTTGAAGAACGCCGTCAGGTCCGGGGCCAACAGCAGTACCGGCACCAACAGCACCGCCGTGACGGCGAAGGACAGGTACAGCGCCGTGCGGACGCCCTTCTTGGCCCGGGCCGTGTCGCCCACGCCCAGGTTCTGGCCCACAAAGGTGGTGCCGGCCATGGCGATGGACTGGACCGGCAGGATCACCAGCTGGTCCACCTTGGTATAGGCCGTCCAGCCGGACATACAATCCGGGCCGAAATAGTTGATATAGCCCTGGACGAACACGTTGGAGAAAGCGGTGATGGCCATTTGCAGGGCGGCGGGTATACCCACGGACACGATCTGACGGAGGACGGACCAGGTCATACGCAGGGCACGGAGCTCCACGCGGATACAGCCGGCGGCGCGCATGAGTACCCAGATGGTCAGCGCGGCGGACACCGCCTGAGCGATGATGGTGGCGTAGGCCACGCCCTCCACGCCCATGCCGAATTTCAGCACGAAGAGCAGGTCCAATCCCGTGTTCAGCACGGCGGACACCAGCAGGAAGTAAAATGGGCGGCGGGAATCGCCCACGGCGCGAAGGATACCGGAGCCCATGTTGTAGAGCAGCAGTCCCATGACGCCGGCGAAGTAGATGGTCAGGTAGGTGGTCTGCTCCGGTGCCACCTCGGCGGGGGTCTTCATCAGGCGGAGCATCAGGGGCGTCATGGCGATGCCGGCGGCGGTGAAGACCGCGCCCATCAGCAGCGTCAGCACCAGGGAAGTGTGGACCGCCTGGCGGACCTTATCCTCGCGGCCGGCACCGTAATACTGGCTGATGACCACGCCGGCACCGCTGGACAATCCCAGGAAAAAGCCGATAAGCGTGTTGATAATGGGCGTGACGGTACCCACGGCGGAAAAGGCCTCGTTGCTGACGTAGTTGCCCACCACCCAGGTATCCACCATGTTGTAGAGCTGCTGAAAAAGATTGCCCACCATCAGCGGCAGGGCAAAGTTGATCAAATGCTTTGTGATGCTGCCCTTGGTCATGTCCACGTCATAACGGGCGGCGCGGTGGTGGGTGTGGAAATGCAGATGCAGATGGCTGGAATGGCGCATGGAGGCTCTCCTTATAACATACTTCTTTACAGGAATTTTACCATAATACCAGCCGGGGCGCAACAGGGAGAATGCCGGTTTTTCGGCGCGGACAGTGCCGCAGAATGGGCGGGAATGGACGGAGGAAGCGCGTCACTCCGGGAATTCCGTCCGGTCCGCCGGACGCATGATGGATACCTCATAGGCGGTGCGGTCGGTGGTGACGCCGTTCTCCGTTTTGGAGTAGACACGACTCTGGACCCGACCCTCGGCGGTGAGCCGGGCACCGGTGTGCAGCAGGGACACCTGCTGAGCCACGGCGCCCCAGGCGATGCAGGGCAGATAGTCGGCGCGGCCGTAGCGGCGGTTCACCGCCAGGATCATGTCGCAGATCTCGCGGCCAAGGGGCGTGCGGCGGAGGGCCGGCTGCTTGCACAGCACGCCGCTGAGGAAAATGCGGTTCAGCGGTTCGTCGGCGTCATGGGTCAGCGTCTGGGCGAAGGTGGAGATGACCAGACGGCTGCCCTGGCCGCTTTTGTTATTGAAGGAACGCAGCTGGCCGGTGATATGTACGCCGTCGCCGGGGGACACCGGCGTCAGCAGCAGAAGCGGCCGGGGGACGATGACGGGCAGCTTGTCCGCCTGACCGGACAGGCGCAGGACGGACAGGGTAAAGCGGTAGAACGCACAGCCGTGGTTCACATGGGACAGCAACGGCGCGTCCTCGGCCACGCCCCGCAGCTCCACGCGGTTGTAATTCAGCTCCATAGTACACCTCGTTTGTTGAGATGTCACAGCCTATGTGGGGCGGGGCTGGAATATGCCCCCTTTTCAAAGCGCTTAAAGTATGGCATAATACAGCAAAAGGAGTGATGACCATGCGTTATAAGGGAAAGGTATACCGACCGCCCAGCGAGGCGTACAGCCTGATCGTGCAGGTGACCTACGGGTGCAGCCACAACAGGTGCGCCTTCTGTGATATGTACGACGACAAGCACTTTGCCATGCGGCCCATGGATGAGATACGGGAGGACTTTGAGCTGGCACGGCGGGTATACCGCCGGGTGGAGCGGGTCTTTCTAGCGGATGGGGACGCACTGATGCGGAGGACCGGCGACCTGGTGGAGATATTGGGGCTGGTCTATGGGCTGTTTCCGGAGTGCCAGCGGGTAACGTGCTACGCCTCCCCCACCAGCCTGCAGATCAAATCCGAGGACGATCTGCGCCTGCTGCGGAGCAAGGGCCTGCAGATGGTGTATATGGGATTGGAGTCCGGGTGCGACGCGGTGCTGGAGAAGATGCAGAAGGGCCACACGGCGGCGGAGATCGTGGCGGCGGGGCAGAAGGCCCGGCGGTGCGGGCTGGCGCTGTCGGTGACGGCCATCTCCGGGCTGGGGAGCGTGGCACACTGGCGGGAGCACGCCGCGGACACGGCCAGAGCCGTCAGCGAGATGAAGCCGGACTATCTGAGATCGGAAG
>OLSK01002302.1_pt1 | contig 12311 bp, 16 predicted proteins | sample 1672781 | NCBI WGS metagenome assembly OLSK01 (sample SAMEA3136723, study PRJEB25190) | human gut metagenome | biome: human gut; feature: human-associated habitat; material: faeces | place: Austria | collected 2013 | reverse complement strand
CCGGCTCGCACCTCAAGAGCCTCGCCACCGGAGCGGTCGCCGCAGTGGGAGCGGGCATCACCGCCATCGGAGCCACCGTGCTCGCCACAGGCAAGCAGGCGCTGGCCGCCTACGCCACGTGGGAGCAGGCGGTCGGTGGCGTGGACACCCTGTTCAAGGATGCCAGCGGCACGGTGCAGCAGTACGCGTCCGAAGCGTACAAGACCGCGGGCATCGGCGCGAACGACTACATGAACCAGGTCACGAGCTTTGCGGCAAGCCTCGTGAGCTCGCTGGGCGGCGACACCGCCAAGGCCGCCGAGATGGGCAACCAGGCCATCATCGACATGTCGGACAACGCCAACAAGATGGGCACCGACATAGGCAGCATCCAGCAGACCTACCAGTCGCTCGCCCGCGGCAACTACGCCATGCTCGACAATCTCAAGCTCGGCTACGGCGGCACCAAGAGCGAGATGGAACGCCTCATCTCGGATGCGAACAAGCTGCCCGGCGTGCTCAAGGACGGCAACGACCTGAGCATCGATTCATTCTCCGACGTGGTCGAGGCCATCAGCCGAGTCCAGAAGGAGATGGGCATCAGCGGCACCACCGCCAGGGAGGCAGCGACCACCATCGAGGGATCCGTGGACTCGATGAAGGCCGCATGGCAGAACTGGCTCGCCGGCCTCGGCAACAGCAACGCGGACATGGGTGCGTTGAGCCAGCAGCTCGCCGAAAGCATCGCCGCCGCGCTGAAGAACATCCTGCCCCGAGTGGGCCAGATCGCCAAGGGCGTCGTGAAGGCGATACCCGCATTGTTCTCCGATCTGGTGACGCTCCTGCCCAAACCGTTCCAGAACGCGATCAACGCCATCGGCAGCGTGTTCAACGGATTGGGTGACATGTTCAAACCCGTGCGGAACGCCATCGCCCCGCTGATAGCCTCATTCGTGGCGCTCGGGGCCGGAGGCATAGCGCCGCTGCTGTCCAAGATTCCGCTGCTTGGCGGGGTCCTGGGAGGATTGAGCGGACCGCTGGCCGCATTGGGCGGACCCATCGGCATCGCCGTGGCCGCCATCGGCGCGCTCATCGCCACCACGCCGAAACTGCGTGACGCGTTCGGAGAACAGGCCTCCGCCCTGTTCACCCGGTTCAAGGCCGAGATCGCGAGCATACAGCCTGCGTTCGACGCGTTGGTGAAAAGCATCCAGGGCATGCTCAAGCAGATCATGCCGGTCATCACCGATGCCATCGGCCAGTTGATACCGGTTGTTGGCTCCATCATCCAGACGATGCTGCCGCTGATCCCCACGATCATCGAGCCGCTCATCAACGGACTCACCGGCCTCATGCCGGCAATCAGCCAGATCGTGACGAGCCTGCTGCCGCCATTGACGGACGCCATAGCGGCATTGCTGCCATTGGCCGCGCAGATCATCAGCATGATCACGCAGATATCCGGACAGGTGCTCGCCGCCCTCATGCCCGTCATCCAGCAGATCGTGGACTTCATCGGCCAGATGGCAGCCGCCATCGGCCCGGTAATCCAGCAGCTGATCCCGGTAATCCAACAGGCCGTGGCAGGCATAGTCGCGCTGCTCCAGCAACTCATGCCGGTGATACAGGGCATCGTCTCGGTGGTGGGAACCGTGGTATCCGCGATCATCGGATTCATCACTGGCTCGCTGCTGCCGGCGGTGCAGGCGATGCTCCCATACGTGTCAGGCGTGATCAGTGGAATCAGCGGCGTCATCCAGGCCGTCGTCGGCGTAGTCTCCGGCGTCATCAGCATGGTCACCTCACTGATCAACGGCGACTGGCAAGGCGCATGGAACGCGTTCAAGAGCATCCTCTCCAACGCGGCAAGCGGCATCGGCAGCGCACTGCAAGGCGTCATCAGCGCCATCAAAGGCGTGTTCGCCGGAGCAGGCACTCTGCTTCTCAGCGCAGGCAAGGCCATCGTCCAAGGCCTTATCGACGGCATCACCGGCATGATCAGCAAAGCCGGCAGCGCCATCAAAGGCGTCATGGATACCATCAGCTCGTTCATCCCGCACTCGCCAGCCAAGCGAGGCCCCTTCTCGGGAAGCGGATGGACGCCGCACCGCGGCCGCGCCATCGTCGAAGGCCTCGTCGAAGGCATGGACAAGGCAAGCCCAGAAGCAGCCAAATCCATCCGCGGCGTGATGGCCGGCATCAGCGGCGCCATGACCACGAACAGCCAGATCGACACGACAGCCGCAGCCATCGGAACAACGGCGCTCGCCACCGGATCCGGCGCCAGCCTCGCGGATCTCATCACCGAGATACGCGGCCTGCGCTCCGACCTGCAGTCACTGCACGCCGACCTCGGCCCGACCATCGCGAAATACGCGCCGGCCATGACCATCCGCGAAAGCAAGCGCAAGCTCGGCATAGTCCAAGGAGGGAACCGATGAGAACCATGACCTACACCTGCGGCACCACCCAGCACCGCGTGGTCGACCTCATCGCACCCGACGGCATCATGGTCAACCGCATCGAATCCCTGCGCACCCACGCATGGGATGTGGAACTCGCCGCGCACGGCATCGACTCCGCAGCACTCAACGCCTCCACCGTGCAACTGGAGGCGAAGTGCGCGGATCTGACGATGCTGGACACGGCAAGCAACCTGTTCGACGCCGACATACGGGCCCTAGCCTCCACGGGAAACCGGAACAAAGCCGGAACCATCACCGTGGACGGCTGGGCCCAGGCCGCACTCATCACCGGCATCGAACCATCACAAGACCTTCCAAACCCAGCGAAATACGCGCTCACCGTAGCGCTCCTCGACGGCGTATGGCGCAAACCAGCCGACACGCAGCACTTCCTCCCCGACGAACTGCAATCCGGCCTCTACCTTGACTACCCCTACGACTACCCCTACGACTACAAGGCGCCAACGCGCGGCGCCAACGCCATCAACACCACCGGCGCCCCAATGCCGTTCAAAATGGTCATCTTCGGCCCCTGCACGAACCCGTCAATCACCATCGGCGGCAACCGATACGAACTGACCATGACCATCCCAATCGGCGCATACGTCACCATCGACAGCCAAACCGGCCACAAAACCATCACGATGACCGGCATCAACGGCGGCACTACCAACGTCTTCGACAAAGCCACACGAGGCACCGGCCTAGACGGCGGACGCTACATCTTCCAACCGATACCAGCCGGTGAAACCAACGTCCAATGGAACGGATTCGGCTGGGACCTGACCATCATCATGGAAAGGAGCGCCCCAGCATGGCTGACCTCATAATCACCGACAGCGCTCGCAAGCCCATCGCATCCCTCGACGACTACGAGCTCGACCTGGCCTATGGCAGCGATGAGAACGACTTCAAACTCACCTGTCTGCCACAACCGGCGGCCGGCTCTCTCATCATGATGGACGGCACCGAGTATGGCGGCATGGTCACCGTCCGTAACACGGACGGCAGCGTGGAAGGCCCCACCTGGCATGGCATGCTCTCACGTCGAATCCTCCAGCCCGATGCGGGTAAGGACTACCTCACCGTGAGCGGCAACGCCGCGACAATCCTCAACACGTTGTTCAAACGCATCGGCCTCGATAGCTTGTTCACCGCCGATGCAAGCACCGTGACCATCGGCGGCTGGCAGTTCGACCGATACACGGATGCGTATACGGGCGTCACCAAGATGCTCACGGCAAACAACGCGAAACTCCGACTCACATGGCTTGACGGCCACGTGCACGCCATCGCCAAACCAGTCGATCATTACGGCGACACCATCGACAGCGACCTGCTCGTCTTCCAGGCGTCGCTCGACTCGCAGCCGGTGAACCACCTCATCGGCTTGGGGCAAGGGGATCTGCATGAACGCGTGATCGTCCACTGGTACGCGGACTCCAACGGCAAGGTCAGCCAATCCAAGACGCTCACAGGGCTCGCGGAATACACAGCCATCTACGACTACAGCAATGCCCAAGCCGACGAACTCAACGAGAAAACCAAAGAGAAACTCGAAGAGCTCCAGACACAGGGCGGCGTGAGCGTCACTCTCAACGACCGTAGCCTCTCGATGGATGTGGGAGATACCGTCACCGGCCGAGACAACCGGCTCGGCATCACGATTACCGTGCCGATCTCCAAGAAAATCGTCAAGGTCAACAACGGCATCATGAGCGTCGACTACGAATGCGGCACCGCGGACGGCGTCACCACAAGCCTCAGCGGCACGGCGGAATCCGGTGGTTCCGGTGCTACGTATTACGCGGATGGCACGACCATCACGATGAAGAACAACACGTTCTCGGCCGTGGTGACTCCGAGCCGCGTCGACGGGGTGGAGAAGACCGCCACCGACGCGTACACGCTCGCATCCGGTTTCTCGTCCGAGATCGGCAAGGCGCAGCAGACAGCCACCGAAGCCAACGCCATAGCGGCGGCGAACGTGGCGGCTATAACCGCGGCCCTTCCCTTATCCGCGAGCAGAAATGGTCAGGCCGTGCACCTCACGGCAGCGGAGGCCACAGTCAACGGATCAGGACTCATGAGCGCTGCGGACAAAAAGAAACTCGACGGATTGGAGAACTACACGCTTCCAGCCGCCACCAACGGCACAATCGGCGGCGTCAAACCGGACGGCAGCACCATCACCGTCAACGATGATGGCGTCATCACCGCGCACGCCACCTCGGCCGGAGGTGGACCCGTGATGCCGATTGGCTATGTGGTGATGAACACCACCGGAGCCAATCCGGCTAGTGACTTCGGCGGCATCTGGGAGCAGCGCCCTTCGCTGGGCGCATATGTGTGGGAAAGGACGAAATGAGATGACGGCGACATTAGGCAGGCTCGGCCTGCTGGAGGCGAGGCTGCTGCTCGTGGCCGGCGTGACCAACCGGATACGACTGCTATGGGTGCGCAACATCCTGCGAGCGGACGGCTCTCGCGCCGCGGTGCCGGTGGATCTGACCGGCTGGAATCCCCGGCTGCAATTGCGCAGGGATGGCAAGGTGCTGGCGGATCTGAGCGACTGCGTGACGCTGGACTCGCACGGTCATGTGGACGTGAGCGTCACAGACGAACGCTCCTCGACGCTTATGCCATGCGCGGGTGCGTGGGACCTGCTGCTGGAAAGCCCGCAGGGGGAAGTGACGCGCCTCGTATACGGCGAATGGGTGGTCGCCAGCGCCATCAGCAGAAAGGAGCTCTCATGATCCGCACACTGGACGGCTGCTCGTGTGACGAGGGGCCGGTAATCATCCTCGAGGACGCGATCATCGGCGACGTGAGCATCGTCTACGCCACCGACGCGGACATCGACAACCTGTTCCCAACACCAACCACAGATAAGGAGGAACACGATGGCTAACACCAGCAAGGTCATCGACCTGGACCGGCTCGCCCGGTTCAAAGCAAAGCAGGACGCGGCCAACGACGCCAAGTTCGCACTCAAGGGCGAAGGCGGCTCGATCGCCACGGCCGACAAGGCGGGCATCGTCAAGCCCGGCGGCGATTTCGACATCACCGAGGACGGCACCATCAGCCTGTACAAGGCGATGGGCATTAACTCGTTCACCGTTTCCCCATCGCAGGCGGAACGCGGTTCGACGGTCGCGGACGTGACCGTCGCATGGAGCCTGTCCAAGACGCCGAAATCGCTCACCCTGGACGACAAGGCGCAGGACACGGCATCCAAGGGCACGACACTCTCCGGCGTGAACCTCAAAGCGAGCAAGACGTACACGCTCAAGGCCACCGACGCGCGAAACGCCGTCGCCACCCGCACCGCCGACGTCGCTTTCCGCGACAAGCGCCACTGGTGGGTCGCCGCCAGCCTCGACGCGGCGGGAGTGACCGACCAGATCATCAACCAGGCGACCGGCGAACTCGCCACATGGTACAGCAAAACGTTCACCCTGAACGCGGCGGCCGGGCAGCACATCTACTACGCGTTCCCCGCGTCGTGGGGCACGCCCCGATTCTTCGTCGGCGGCTTCGAAGGCGGCTTCGCGTTGTTGAAGAAGTTCGACCACAAGAACGCGAGCGGCGCGACCGTCAGCTACGCGGTCTGGAAATCCACGAACGCGGGTCTCGGCAACACCACCGTCGAAGTGAAGTAAAGGAGAACCCTGATGGCAATCGAACTGATCGACACGCTCGCGCCGAAGAACAACGGCACGTTCCCCATGGTCAAAGCCAAGGATGTGGACGTCGACGGCAAACGACTCCCCGAGAAACTCAAGGAGCTCGAAACGGCTGCCGGAAACATCGAGACCGCCACCGACGACGACATCAACAACCTGTTCAACCCCAGCAGCAAGTAACGAAAGGAAACCATCATGGCCACGAAATTCATCAACCTGAACAACCTCGCCACATTCCTCGCCAAACTCAGGACCCTGTTCGTCGCCAAGGAACTCAAGACCGGCAGCACCAACACCTACAAGGTGCTCTCCGACAACAACCTCACCGACGAACTCGTCACCAAGATCAAGAACGCCGGCGACTCCACGTTCTCCGGCGCATACGCGGACCTGACCGGCAAGCCTTCCATCGGCGGCAAGGAGATCGCCAGCGGAGACCAGACCGCGGCCAGCCTCGGCCTCGCCACCCCCGCGGACGTGACCACCGCCGCCAACAACGCGCGCACCAGCGCCGTCAACGACGTCAAGAATCTCGGCTACCAGACCGCAGCCAACGTCGAGACCGCCATCACCGCGAAAGGCTACCAGACCGCCGCCCAGGTCGACACCATCGTCACCGGCAAGGGCTACCAGACCGCCGCGAACGTGGACGCCAAGGTCAACGTCGCGAAGACCGAACTGCAGAACTCGCTCGGCTCCGCATTCCGCGCCAAGGGATCCACGGCATTCGCCAGCCTGCCCGCCCCCGCATCCGCCGCCAAGGGCGATGTGTGGAACATCACAGACCAGTTCACCACCGACGGCCGGTTCGTCGACGGTTCAGGCAAGACCCTGCCCGCCGGCACCAACGTCGTCGCCGTGGCCGTCACCACCGGCGACACCACCGTCATGAAATGGGACGCGCTCACAGGCATGATCGACCTGAGCGGCTACATGCGCAAAACCGACCTCACCCCGGCCAGCGACGCCGAAATCGACGCCCTGTTCGCCTAAGGGACCCCGGCCATGGCGGAAACATACGTCACCCTCCACGGCCTCGCACGGGCGGTCACGAACCTGCTGCAACGCACCAACACGCGCACTATGTTCACGGCCGCCCACCCCATCGGCGAGATCATCGAAACCACCCCCAACCTCGACCCCAACACAATCGGCGGCACATGGACACGCCTCCCCGACACCATCGGCCGAGGCCGCCTCTGGAAACGCACCGCATAAACGTCAGGAGAACACATGACAGTCGAACTCATCACCGGCTTCGCCGGAACCCCACACATCGGCAGCGACGACATCGGCGCATTCCAAGCCGGTCTCGTAGGCCCCGGCGACTACGCGCTCACGACCGGTAATCAGCTCAAGGCCACCATGAGCAACGCGAACACCATCGCCGTCCAATCAGGCGACGCCGTATTGAACGGCCGCCATGTGCACCTGACCGGCACCACCACCGCCACCGTGCAATCCGGCACCCAAGGCCAGAAACGCAACGATCTCGCGGTGCTTCGCTACACGAAGAACACCACCACCGGCGTGGAAACCTGCTCAATCGTGGTCCTCAATGGCACCCCCACCACCGGTACCCCGGCGGATCCGGCCCACAACACCGGCAGTATCCTCGACGGCGTCGCCACCCACGACATGCCCCTCTACCGCATCCCGATCAACGGCATCACCGTCGGTACCCTCGTGCCATTGTTCAACGTTCTGAAGCCGATGAAGGACGTGTGGGATTCGCTAACCCACATTGCGGTGGGTCGTGTCAAGATGCCGTACAGCGACCGTTACATTCAGCTGCGCCGAATGGGTCGGCTGGTCGTGGCGGCCGCGTACATCACGCTCACCGGCAACTTCTCGACTGCCGGCAACACGTCCGTCATCGAGACGATTCCCGCGGGCTTCCGGCCGATGCCCGCCGTAGGCGGACTGCTGCACGGCTCCGACAACGGCGGTGACAACTCCTTCTACCTGTGGGCCAACTCGGACGGCAGCATGCTGCTCAACGGCTCGTGCTCCTCCGGCAGGTTCGTCGGTGTCAGCGGCTGCTGGCTGACCGGCGATCCGATGCCCGTCTAGGCAAACGTCACGCCGTCGGGGATGGGCAGGGTGGCCGGCGTATGGATGCACCGGTCACCATTGCTCAGTCTGCCGAGGATGACGATCCTCCCGTCCGTCTTCCATATGGCCTGCTTGCCGTAGCCGGCGTTCGGCAACGACCACAGGCAGCCGAGATTCACGTTCTTCGAGGGCTTCACCCCTGACTGCGGATGGATGACGCCAAAGTCGGTAACATCCACGTGGCAGATGAACGAGGTGAGATTCACGTGCAGAAGCCGGTTCGCTTGATTCACGGCAATCAGCTGCATACCGCCGTAAGTATCGCCTGCGAACGAGTTATTGTCCTGCATCTTGAAATGCGCGTACAGCAGTGGCTGGGTTAGCGAAAGCTACTCAAGTTTGCCGTAGGCGACTGCGTACACGCGCCCCTCGATGCCGTTGGCCTGTTCTCCAACGTTTTTGATTGAGATGGTGCAGCCGGTTGTGGTGACGGAGCCGATGGCGCATGAGTAGATGTTGTCATTCGCATACCAGCCGACCACAGTTGGAGTTTCTGCGAACGCATGTGCCCATTTCGTGTTCTGGACAGTCACTGCGTTCGGCGGGAGGGCTCCCTTCACAACGCCGCCGTCCGAGCGAGAGAATCCGTAGCGGGTTAGCGAAAGCTAGGCGGTCAGCCAGCTGCCGGTGCAGGTTTGGTAATACCCTTTATCCGCTTTACCTCGAACGGTAATGCGTCCGTCAGAGTCTATGTACCAGCTGGTGACTGCACCGCCATTGTTCGATACAAACAGGATCGCGCCATTAGTCGCAGGCCTGTATCCTTCCGGGATTATCTCTGCAGCTTTCAATTCTCCGGTCACATAACTAGATGATGGCGAAGGTTGACCGACCGCTGTAACGACGCTACCACTGCGCATGAGTCTTACAGTCATTGCGTAGGGGCCAGTAAACAATACAGACGATTGGGTTAGCGAATCCCTATCAGCGTATGAGGGCGTGCTCCCATGTGCGTTGTGCTTCGCGCAGCACCTCGCTGTCCGGCCGCAGGTAGTAGCGGGCGGTGGTAGCGATGCTGGAGTGGCCGAGTGTGCGGCTTACGACTGCCACGTCCACGCCGGCTCCTAACGCGGTGCTGGCCCAACTGTGGCGCAGGTTCCTGCGTGGCACGTAGGGCAGGTTCTGCGACCTGCACCATGCGGCGTAGCGACGAGCGACCTGGCCGGGATTCAACAGGCCGATGAGTCGGCCACCTTCTCGTGGCCTGATCTCACGGAGTCGAAGTACCGCGAATCGCGGCAGCACGACGGTGCGACGGCTCAACTCGGTTTTCGGGTCCACTATCACTTCGTGGCCGTCAACCCATTGCAGGCCTCGCCTGATCCTGACTTTGCCGGTGTTGAGGTTCAGATCCTGCCATTCCAATCCGAGGGCTTCCTCGGTACGCAATCCGAGACAGATGCTGCAGATCAGCCAAGCCTCCAACTCGTGCCCATGGAAACCTTGCAATAGTTGCCGTATCTGACGGATATCCAATACTTCCGGCTCATAGCCGGATGGCTTCGGCGGTGTGACCCTCCCGGCCACGTCCACGTCCAATATTCCGAGTCGAACCGCCGAACGCAGTATCTGCCTCAATACGGCCCAGGCTTTACGTGCCGCACCTGGTGATGGTATCGAGTCAAGCCACGACTGGATACGCGGCCCTGTCAGGTCAGCCAAGTCCATGTCGCCCAATTCGGGGCGTATGTGACGCCGCCATGCACTCGCATATCCGACGCGCGTGCATTCGCGCAGCCTGCCACATGACGGCCAGTAGGACTCATCCCAATACTCATTCAGCAACATTTCATACCTCCAAAACCCACACGCATCATGGCCGTTCCATGCGGATCTGCGTGTGGGTTTTCCACACCGTAGGAGCCGTGCATGAACCTGCCCGAGGGATTGCCCGCATGGGCGTACATCGTGGTGAGCGCCCTGGTGCTCGCCGCCCAGATCGTCACCGCCATCTGGATCAACCACAGAGGGGACGAAAGGGACCGGGCGACGCGAGGCGAGATCACGAACAACCACGCGCTGCCGTTGCGCGACGACCTCGACGACAAGAATCGGCGCACATTGGACGCCATCGAATCATTGCGCGGCACGGTAGACGGTCTGCGTGACGACATGAACGGCGAGTTCGCGACCGTCAGCCGGCGCGTCACCAACACCGAGCAGAACCTCATCGAACTACGCCACGAGGTCAACGACCTCCGGCGCGGAGGAAACCACCACCAATAGAAAGGAACACCAATGGCAAACACCAAAGGCGTGGCCGACCACAAGGCCGCCAACACCACCACGATTCCAGGTCTGACCGTGGAGCGCACGAAATCCATCGTGCTGCTGATCGTCCAGCTGTTCAGCGTCGTCCAGACCGGCCTGTCCATCGCTGGCATCAGCCAGCTGCCGTTCACCTCGGACCAGGTGAGCACGGCGATCACCGGCGTCATCGCCGTCATCGCATCCGTGTACGCGTGGTGGCGCAACAACAACGTGACCTCCGCGGCCGTGCAGGGCCAGCAGGTCGTCAACGCCGTCAAGCTCGCCCAGTCCACTGGCAATGCGGTGGATATGCCGGGCGAGGTCGTGCCCATGAGCGAGATGATCTCCGACCCGGACGCCAAGACCACCACGGAGTGACTAATAGTGCAGATCAAGGAGGAGATCGTCAACGCAGGGCACGGCTACCTCAATCCGTCCCTGTTCGCCGTCCACAGCACGGCGAATCCCGGCGCCACGGCCCGCAACCACCGGGACCTGTGGTCGCGAGGCTACGACTACGCGGTGCACCTCACGTCCGACTGGACCGAGGCGATTCATTGCGTGCCCTACGACCGGCTGTGCTGGCAGGTCGGCAACGGCAACGGCACGTGCGAGGGCATCGAGATCTGCGAGGCCACCAACGCGTCGGACTTCTGGCGCGGCATCGACATCGCAGCCGACGTGATAGCCCAGCGCCTCCGCGCGCACGGGTGGGGCGTCGACCGCATGCACCCGCACCAATGGTTCAGCCAGACCTACGGCGGATCCGACCATACGGACCCCATCCCGTACTTCACGCGCTTCGGCTACAACTGGGGCGCCTTCGTCCAACTCGTCCAACAGAAGCTATCCGGCAACACCGGAACACAGGAGGTAGATATCATGGCGGCAATGATGATCCGCAACGACTCCACGGGAGTCATCTGGTACTGCGAGCCCGGCAAGGGGCGCACCGCGCTCACACACCCCGACCAGGCCAACCTGCTCCAGCAGGCAGGCGTGCCATTGATCCACGGCAACAACGGCGCCCCATGGTGGAGCCGCTTCGACCAGATCGACGCGCTCGTGCGCAAGACCATGGAACAGCTCGGCGTATGAACCGCATCCAATGGCTCGTCGAATGCGCGGGCCTGATCGCAGCCGTACTCGCACTCGAACTGTATGCGGCGCTCGCCGACGACCAAGGCATGCCCTGAAAACCGAACGCCCCGCTCAGGCATCGCAGACGGCTCTACATGAGCCGCTCTGCTTGCCGGGCGGGGCGTTTTCTTGTATACAATTGAATCAACACAAGAAAATAGAGTGTCAATAGTGTGTACGCACAAAAGGCGAGACGCTGAAACCCTTGAAAACACAGGGAAACGAAAAATACGAACACATTCAAGTTCAACGTCTCCAAGTAAGTGTTTCTCTGGCTCCCCTCTTTGAGGGGAGCTGTCGCTACAAGCGACTGAGGAGCGGCACGGATAAGGCCTGAGAAGTCGTCTTCTCAGGCCTTTGTCATGACATTGTTCTGCAAGGACTGGCTGCTGCAGCAGCATAATGTGTGTTTTATTATTCGGCCTTGGCGGCTTGCTGGTCAATCCAATTGTTGACGTCGGTGACCGCCTCGTCAAGGGTTGCTTTGGCGGCTTTGTAGTATTTGGAATTTACAGGTTGACGATTTCCGCGCCGAACGGCCAGAGTGCGAGCTTGGCCATCTTGAACGATTGCAGTCCGAACGGAATACCGATAATGGTGATGCAGTTGAGTACGCCGGCTCCCAGATAGCCGAGCGCCATCCACCAGCCGACCAGCACCACCCACAGGATGTTGG
>OLSK01002291.1_pt1 | contig 12368 bp, 6 predicted proteins | sample 1672781 | NCBI WGS metagenome assembly OLSK01 (sample SAMEA3136723, study PRJEB25190) | human gut metagenome | biome: human gut; feature: human-associated habitat; material: faeces | place: Austria | collected 2013 | reverse complement strand
CCGCCTGCGGGCGGCACGCTTCCGGGAAGACGATCGCGCGGGCGTGCACCTGCGCGAGAATGCGGCGCATCCGCGCCTCCGGCATCTGCTCGTCGATGGGAACGTAATAATTCCCACTCTGCAAAACGCCCTGCAGCGCCGCGACGCTCTGCACTGTCCGCCCCGTGAGCACGGCCACGGGCGCGTTTTTGCAGCCCGGAAGCCCGGCCAGAACGGTTCCCAGTGCCCGCGCACGCGTCAGCAGCTGCCCGAAGGTCAGACTGCCGGAGGCGTCGGAAAAGGCGACCTTGTCCGGGACGCGGGCGGCGGTGCGCTCCAGATATTCAGCGGCGTTTGTCATCGGCATGGACGCATCCTCCTTCAGCTCGGCTTCACACACTTTTGAGAATTTTACCACATACGCACGCAAATGTAAAGGCGGAACGCGCCGCGCATTTTTTCGCCCGCGGCGGTTGAGTCCAGGCTGCTTTCATGGTAAAATAACAAAAAACACAGGAGGACAGACCTATGTATGATGTGATCGCGCTGGGCGAGCTGCTTGTCGATCTTGCAGAACGCACCAAGGATGAAAACGGCTATCCCACGCTTGCCGCCAACCCCGGCGGCGCACCCGGAAACTTTCTCGCCGCGCTGAGCGCGTATGGAAAGAAGACCGCGTTTCTCGCCAAGGTCGGCAACGACACTTTCGGTCATCTGCTGACCGGCACGATGCGCCGCGCCGGGATCGACACGCGCGGCATTCTGATCAGCCCCGATACATTCACGACGCTTGCGTTCGTGACCTTTGACGCGCACGGCGACCGCTCGTTCGCCTTCGCGCGCAAGCCCGGCGCGGACACACAGCTGCGCTGGGAGGAGATCGACCCGGCCATGCTGGCAGAAAGCCGCGTGTTCCACTTCGGCTCGCTCAGCTGCACGGACGAGCCTGCCCGCACGGCCACGCAGAAGGCTGCGGCCTATGTCCGCGCGCACGGCAGGCTCGTCACCTACGACCCCAATTACCGCGCCCCGCTGTGGAAAACAGAGCAGGAGGCAAGGGAACAGATCCTCTGGGGCCTTTCGCAGGCGGATATCGTCAAGATCAGCGACGAGGAGACGCAGTTCCTCTGGGACTGCGGCCCGGAGGAGGGCGCGGAGCGCGTGCTGGCGCTGGGCGCGAAGCTCGTCATGGTCACGCTGGGGCCGAAGGGGTGTCTGCTGAAAAATAAGCAGGCAGACTTCTCCTGCGGCTGCCCGAAGGTGCATCCCATTGACACGACCGGCGCAGGCGATATCTTTGGCGGCAGCGCCGTATCGCGCTTTTTGGAGCTTGGGAAAGCGCCGGAGGCGCTGACGCGGGACGATCTTGCCTATATGGCCCGCTACGCGGCAGCCGCAGCAAGCCTCTCCACCGAAGCTTCCGGCGCCATCCCGTCCATCCCGAAAAAGGAAGCCGTCCTGCAAAAGATGCAGGAGGCATATTGCGTGCAGGCGGACGCACACCGATAACGATCCGACGTTTTGACGCAGAAAGCGGCATTCCCGGCCCGGGAATGCCGCTTCTGTTTTGCAGCTTACGCTTTTTTCTTCGGCCCCATGATCTCGGCGCTCAGGAGGGCGACGAGGGGGACGGTCAGGATGATGCCGATGGTTCCGGCCACGCCGCGGATGATCTCGATGGCGATGGAATCGGCGTTGAAGATCTGGATCATGGGATAATCAAAGATCTGGAACAGCAGGAGCGTATTGAGGCTCGAACCGGCGAAGGCAAGGATGAGTGTGTTCGCCATGGTGCCCATGGCGTCCTGGCCGATGTTCATGCCGGAGCGGAACAGGGCCTTGCGCGGCAGGTCGGGGTTCAGCTCGCGCAGCTCCCAGCAGGCGGAGGAAATGGACATGGCCACGTCCATGACTGCGCCGAGCGAGGCGATGAGAATGCCGCTGACGAACAGACCGCTGATCTTCAGTCCCCGGTCGGACGCGCGCAAAACCAGTTCCTCCGCCTCCGGCAGGTTGAAGCCGTTGAGCGGCGAGATCGACCCGCACAGGGCGGCGAAAATGCCGGCCACCGCCACGCCGCCGATGCAGCCGAGCGTGGCGCAGAGCGTCTTGCGGCTGAAGCCGTTCAGGAACAGGAGCGAGGCCGCCGTCGTCAGCGCGACAAGCACAACTGTGACCACGACCGGCTGCGCGCCGCGCAGAATCATGGGCACCTGAATGAACCAGACGCACGCAAGCGTATACAAAAGCCCCAGCAGGGCCGTGAGGCCCTTTTTCCGGCCGATCAGCAGAAGCAGCGCGGCAAATATGGCAAGCAGGCCGAGCAGCACCGGGGCGCGGTTATAATTCGGAATGGATATGATATACGGCGCGCCCTCGTCGTCCAGATCGAGGCGGACAACGATCTTTGTGCCGATCTTCGCGTCGACGTTGGTATAGATGGTCAGATAGTTGATCGCTTCGAGCGTTTCGCCCTTCCACGGGCCGTTCAGGATCTCGACCTCGAGATACTGCTGGCCGATGCGGCGGCCCTCCGTCCAGTCCTGGGTTTCCGCGTTGTCGTCCAGAATGTCCGTGACGCGCGCAACGGCGAAAAACCGCTTGCGAGCGGCAGTCGCCTCGCGGTCAGGCTCCGTGTATTCCAGAACCAGCGCCCACGCGATGATCAGCACGAACAGCAGCGCGCTCACGCCGATCTCCAGCCAGCGCTTGCGCGTCAGCTTGCATTGTAAGTTTTTCATGGATTCTCCTTCAGGATGCGCAGTTTTTGAATGATGGGGGACTGCCCCGCCGGAAGACCCGGCGGGGCAGCTTTGTACTGTTGGGGAACTCAGCGCTCGAGATAGCGGTGGATGATCGCCGCGACCTGTGCGCGGGTCGCCTGTGCCTTCGGCACAAGGTTGCTGCCGGAGCCGTTGATCAGACCCTGGCCGACCGCCCAGTTCATCGCCTGAATGGCGTAGGCGGAGAGCTGCGCCGTGTCGGCAAAGCTGCCGAGATTTTCCTCGAGCGTCACAGCCGTCATGCCGCCGTAGACTGCGTAGCGGTACAGGATCGCCGCAAGCTGCTCACGGGTCACGGGGTCGTTCGGGCCAAAGAGGCCGGAACCGTAGCCGTTGACGATGCCGTTGGCCGCCGCCCATGCGACCGCCTTGGCAAACCACTTGCCGGCGGCCACATCCGTAAAGTCGGACGAGCCGGAAACGGACGGGCTGCCCGCCATGCGGTAGAGGATGGTAACGATCATGGCACGGGTCAGCGGTGCGTTGGGAGAGAAGCGATCGGCGCCCGTGCCGTCCATGATGCCCTTCTCGTAGACGTAGCGGACATCGTTATAGAACCAGTCGCTGCTGGACACATCGGCAAACGGGAGCCCTACCGGGGCAGCGGGCCTGGCCGGGGTGACCGGGGTGCCGGGGGTGACGGGCGGAGGCGGCAGGACAGTCTTATGCCAATGTGCATAGAAGGTCTTGTCGCCGGTTTCCGTCGCCTCGATCTGCCTGACCTGTACGCCGCCGATGTAGGCGGTGAACCAGCCGAGGAAGGTATAGCCGGGCTTGGTCACATCGGTCGGCAGAACGGTCACGGTGCCCTCGGTGTAGGTTGTCGGGTACGCGCCGTTGATCGTGCCGCCGTCGGTGACATAGGTGATGTTCCACGTCTTGACCGGGGTCTCGCCTGCGGTGCAGACGACGTCAGCGCGGTCGCGGATACGGATACGCGGGGCGATCTGCTTTCCATCGAGGTAGAAGGTGTTATCATAGGAAGCCAGGCCAACCGCCTCGACCTGATTGCCGACGATGGCGTTCTGGACTTCCTTGTCCTTCGTGATGTAGCCGTCGATGAAGACGCGTGCTTCGTTGCCGGCCGCATCCCTGACCATGATGGTCTGGATCTTGCCTTCGGCCTCTTCCACTCTGGTGATCGTGCCCTTGATCTTGACGAGGCTGCCGAGGACGGAGCCGTCGTTGATCTGCGCGGCGGTGACTTCCTTGGGAGCCGGAGCCGCTGCGTCGGCGATCTTTTCGATCTTCGTCGTCACAGCCAGCTGACGCTCGCCCTGATAGGAGGACGTCGTACCGGTGACGCGGACCTTATCGCCGATCTTAAAGTTGCCTGCGACCGGGAAGGCGTTGATACCGGCGGTGTTGTCCTGCACATAGATGCAGTCGAAGAACGCGGTATCCTTGTCATAGCCGGAGGCGTTGGAGGTCACGATGCCCTCCACGGTGAACTTGACGCCCTCCTCTGTCTCTGCCTGCACAGCCGAGATCGAGCTGATCTCGGTCTGGTTGAGCATGGAGACGAGATTCTGGCAGATCTTGTAGTTGGAGTAGTTCTTCTCCGCGCCGCTGTCGGAGACCTGGTACTGCACCTCGAAGTTCGACATGAAGGCTGCGCCGGAGACGATGATGAGGCCCTTGCCCTCGATCTGCTCAGATGCCATGACCATCAGGCGGTCATCGTTTTCTGCGAAGGTGTACTTCGGGGTAGCTGTGCCGCCGAGGCCGTCGCTGTCAACGTCCACGGAGTAGGTCGTTGCATGGCCGTAGACTGCCGGGCTGACCGTTGCGGGCAGCGTAGAGGTCGGGGTGCCGTCTGCGTCTACTGCGTAGATGGACGCGCCGCCGTAGTGGCTGAAGCGTTCGGTGTAGAGTTTGTCATACGGATGCTCTGCATCGAATTCCACGCCGTCCAGAAGCGGGTTATCCATGTTGTAGGACGAGAAGTAGAGTCTCCACTTGTCGACGCCGTCGGCTGCGGAGCGTTCATCGTCATACGTTGCGTCGTCAGAGATACGGAGGCTGGAGCCGAGTTTGGCCAGAACCTCGTTTTGCGTCGCGGCCATGTGCTTGATGGCCGGGTTGTTCTGGATGACGTCGTAATTCTCGTAGTTGTCGGACCAACCGGCGAGGATCACCATACCGCCATTGTCGTTGAACGTCTTGAGGGCGTTCAGCTCGTCCTCGGAATAGGTCTTCGGATCCTTCTGGGCCGCTTCCAGCCGGCGGGACGGGGCCGTCAGGATGATGGCCTTGTACTTGGAATTGCCGCAGGCCGCGATAAGCTCCTCGCTGGTCTTCAGCGTGACTGTACGCACGGAATATTCCGCGGCCAGCTCGCCGAAGTTGCCCATGGAGTCCTTATAGTTGCCTGCAACGTATTCGTTGTAGTGCGAGGCGTCAATGCCGATGTAGACAAGCTTGCTTGCGTCAAGCACATCGAGCGTGACGTCCTTGGTGAACGTGTACTCCTTGCCGTCCTGCTCGATCACAGCCGTGATCCGGACGGTCATGATGCGGGCCTTTTTCGGGGTATACTTGAATTCCACATCCTGCGTGCTGCTTGCAGCCAGCGCGATGGGATCCGTCACGGTGCCGATGGGTTCGCTGCCGATGGCATAGGTGATGGACTTGATGGTAGCGGGCTTTGCCTCACTGTTGAAGAACGTGGTGGTGATGGTCAGTTCTTCGTCGGTGACAGGGGTAGACGTGCCGCATTCAGCCTTGGAAATGCCAAGCTTGAGCGATTCGCCGACCCAGACGGGAGCGGTCACGGCCAGATCGCCGTCGCCCTCGGTGACACGGACAAAGTAATAGGTGTACTCAGGCGCCAGTTCCACGCTGACGGAGCCCTTGGCGAGATCTGCGGCACTGTCCCAGGTATAGGCGACCCTGCCGGAGTTGACGACCAGCTCGACCTTGGCGATGGAATCGGTGCGGTCGGGATCGTTGAAGGAGATCTCGAAGTTCAGCTTCTCGGGAACGTCGATGATGGAGCCCATCATGTTGTCGTTGACCGTGTAGTCCAGATCGAGGTTCTTGTCCTCGGTGGCGTACATACGGCGCGCTCTGAGCGCTGCGTAGATGCCGTCTTCGGTAAAGTCGTCGGTCAGGATGACGTCGCGGGCGTCGTTGGCGTTGCCCCAGCGGCCCTTGTGGTTATCCTGGTTGTTGGTCGGGGCGACATGCCAGCCCTTGTCGAGCGCCATGATGTACTGCTCGTAGCTGGGATAATAGCCGCCTGCGCCGATCTGGCCTTCGCCGTTGCCGACTTCGACCATGTACATACGGGTGTCAACAACAGCATCCCAATAACCGAAGTCAATGAAGTTGCCGAACGTCGTGCCCGGATGGTTGAACTGGCTGATGGAATCGAGGCCCTCTGTCTGCGACAGAAGCTTGTAGTAGGCCTGCAGGCCTGCATCCTTGGTCTTGTTGTTGAGCGTCGTGTTGTTGCGGGAGACGATGCCGGGGGTGTTGAAGGTGTTGATATGGCCGGGACCGCCGGACCACGTCATTTCAAAGCCCGCAATGGCGACCATGCTGCCCACGTTTTCCGCATTGAACGCAGCGACCGCGTCCTTATAGGACTTCCAGGTCTGCTGGCTGTATTCCGTTGCTTTGGTCATGTCGTAGAGCGCGCCCTCGGGGTTGGCTGCGCCGGACTTGTCAAAGTAGTTGGAATGGTCAGTGAATGCGACGAAGTCGACGTTCGCATTGTCAGGCAGCGCCTTGACATACGCCAGTGCGCTTTCCAGCGAGCCAGCGCCGTCGGAATACTGCGTGTGGGAGTGCAGCTGGCCGAAGTAGCGCTGGAAGGTCGCCTCGCCGATGGTGAAGGACCAGGTCTTGCTGGTTTCCTTTTTATCCGCACGCTTGACCGTCACAGTCACCGTGACCTTGCCGTCCGCCATATCGGCAGCCGGGGTGTAGGTGACCTTGCCGTTCGCGTAGACAGCATCGACCTTTTCACTGTTGACAGTCATCGTTACGCTGGCGTTCTCGCCAGCGTTCGAGATCTCCGCGGAGATCGTAGGCTTTTTGTTCTCGCCGGTCTGCGCGCCCTGCGCGGGCGTTACGTTGGAGATCACAGGCTCGTCGAGGATGTCGACGGTGCAGGACGCTCTGGCCTCGTTGCCCTTGACATCCTTGAACGCAAAGGTCAGGGTCATCGTGCTGCCGGCCTTGGCTGCTTCCGCGATATCCGAATCAAAGACCGTGATATGGACGCGGCCCTTGCCGGTGGTGAAGCCGTCCAGAACCTCTACGTCCGTGTTGCCCTGCAGCTCGCTGAGATAGCCGGGGATGTACGTTCCATCGGCCTTCTTGACACTGTACTCGATCCACGGATTGTCGATTTCATAGATTGTGTCGATCTCGAGTTCAAACTCGTAATCGCTGCCGACATAGGCCGGGAGCATGGTTTCGGGGAAGGTGATGGTGGGCTGCACGACAAGGCCGCCGTCCACATTCACGCCGTCCGCCACGGGATAGAAGAAGAAGGAGTAGATGGTGTAATCCGTGACCTTGCTCTTATCCATGCTGTAGGTCTTGAACGAATCGGAGTAGTACTCCAACCACTGGCTATACCTATTGTTGAACTTCGCCGTGCGGCTCTCCAGCTCATAGCCGCCCACGCCGCCGGAGCATTCGCGGACGAGCCAGTCGGCGTCGTCAGTCGTAACGCCCTCTTCGGAGAAGTCCTTGCTGTAGAACGCGTTGTTGCCGGTGCCGTTGGAGCAGAGATAGCCATAGGCGTCGCTCTTGAAGCGGAGGTATTCGCCGTTCTGCTCGACGGTGAACACAACAGCGCCGTTCGCCGGGGTGGCCTTGCCGTCCGCGACGGTGGCTGCCGCCTTTTCAATGGACTTGGAATCGTTCTCCGCCGCCAGAACCGCCTGTGCGTTCTGGTTGTAGATCACGAACTTGTCGCCGGGCTTGGGCAGATCGCCGGAGGGCTGGTCAGCAGATGCAGGGTCGACCCGGTAGAGCGTGAACTCGCACGGATACTGCTGACTTGCAACCGTGTTGTTCTTATAGGCTTTAAACTTGTTAAACCCACCGTATGTAGAATCCGTGCTGGTATTGCTGGCCAGCGTAACAGTATCATCACCGGCACCCATAAATTTGAAGGTCTGATTTTCTGCGCTGAACGACCACGCCCAGCTATAATTACCAGACTGAATGCCATTGCGGTTTCCACCGAAAGGTGCAATGGCCATGCCGTTTTTATCAGTCAGCGTAACAGACTGTCCGCTTACCTTCAGCGTCCAAACCGCGCCTTCCGTCTTCGTCACCTTGTCCTCCGCTACAGTCGGCTGTACAACCGTCAGCCACTTCCCGCTGAGTTCCAGCGGTGCGTAGCCGGTGGAAACAATCATGACATAAGAGCCGTCTGTCAACTGGTCAGCAGAAGTTAGCTTTCCAAGTTTGTCCTCTCCATCTTCTTTCTTGACCGTATAGGTGAACGTCGCTTCGTCGCTGTCGTCCATGCCGGCCTTCGTGGCCTTGACGGTGAAGGTGACGTCTTCATTCACGGTCGCCGTTGTGCCCTCGGTGAAGGTCGTGCCGTCCGTCGCATAGAGGATCGTCGCGCCCTCGGTCTCGCAGGAGAAGGTGACCTCCGTGCCCTTGGCTACCTCGCCCGCAGCCAGAGAAGCCGTCGGGGTCGCGACCTTCTGGGTCGGGGTGGGAGGAGGCACAAGGCCGCCGATGAAGTTCTTTTCCCGCGTCAGCTTGTAGAACGTCATGCCGAAGTCCTTCTCCGTCAGACGATCCGTGCTGGTGCAGTAGGCGCTGAACTCGGTGTACTTGGCATAGTACTCCATGTAGACCTTGCCATACTGGCCGGTCAAGCCATTGCCGGACATATAGTAGGACGCATTTTCTGCATTGCAGGTTTCAACGTCCCACTTTACCGCGCCGTCCCCGGTCAGGTTCAGGTTGAACTTGCCGTTGTTCGTGCCCATCGTGAGGGTGGTATCTGTGCCCTGCTTGAAAGAGTATGTACCGTCCTCGTTCTTCGTGACCGTCCAGACCAGCTTATCAAAGCTGTCCGCCGTCAGGGCATTCTCATTGACCGTCGCTGCGGCGGGGGTGAGATAGTAGCTGGACTTCACTTCGCCTGCAACAGCATAGCCGTTGCCAGCGTTGTAGATCACGACCTTGTCATCGGTCGCAATGGTCTCAGCCTTGACGTACTTGTCGACCAGCTCATAGACTTTGACGGAAACGACCAGCTCTTCGCTGTCGTTCATGCCGTCCTTCTTGGCCATGACGGTGTACGTCTCGATCTGCGAAGCCGAGATCGGGTCGGTGTATTCCTGATAGTCCGTGCCCGCGGTCTTGTAGTAGATCGTTGCGCCGTCAGTTGCGCACGCGAACTTGATCTGCGTGCCAACCTCGATCTCAGCGCCGTCCGCTACGTTCGCAGTCGGGGTTTCGACCTGCTGCTTGGCTGCGGTTTCAATCTTGTACAGCGAGATCGGCTGCTGATTCTGCGACTTGTAGTAACGGAATCTGGTGCCGTTCTTTGCTGCATTGTTGTATTGCAGTGTTGTTCCGTCGCTGGTAACGATCACCTTACCGCTGGTAAGTTCAATCGTATTGAGGGACTGTGTGGAACCACTGTTCAGCTTGTTGCTTCCGGACTTACCCGAAATATACTTTCCGCTTGCAGACTTGATGGCGTAGCCGCCAGTCATCGGCTCAACGGTAAACGCATATTTCGCATAATCACCGGTGATTTTGCTGTCGGTGATCGTAACATCGACCTTGTTCCCTTCAAAGTCAAGCTTGTCAAGGGAACCGTCCATAATCAGTTTGTCACCCTCGGACACGATCAGGTATGTACCAGACCAGTCTGCAGGCGCTTTTGTGACCTTGGTGTAAGTCTGCGTCTGCGTTGTCTCCTCCGCCATGGCGACCGGCATGACCGAAAGGACCATGACGACGGCCAGCAGCAGCGCGAGACACCGCGTTGTGCGTTTTTTCATGCTTGCATTTCCTCCTGATTTCTGTTCAAATTCTGAATGTTCATGTTGTGCGCAGGCTCGTCCTGCGCGAAGCACCTCTTTTGAACCCTCCTTCTGCGGATTGATACAGAAACGAAAGCGGCTGCCGGTCAAGGGAGCCGCAGTCGCAGAGTTCTGTATTTCACAGTATAGCAGTTCCACCCGTTAAAATCCAGTGCCTTTACAGAGATTTTACCGATTTTACGTAAATTTTACCGGGAATTTTTTGTGGATTTTGTCCATATAATCCCTGAACGGCAGACAAAGCCCGCCCTGCAGTCCCCGCCGGACGGGCAGGAACGCTGTCCGGGAAGTCGGCTGATGCTGCGGATCCGGGCGCCGCGGCTGATAAAACCGCCCCGCCGGGGCATTCATACATAAGATATGAATTGTTCACAAATAATTTAAGTCTGTAGGTATTGACAACGCTGGCAGGCGGTGGTACACTGCGTTTAGCACTCAGGGATAAAGAGTGCTAAGGCGAAAGGAGGAACGAACCATGGAGCTTTCAGACCGGAAAAAGAAGATCCTGCGTGCGATCGTGGATCTTTACATCCGCACGGCGGAGCCGGTGGCGTCCAAGACCATTGCGCAGATGCCGGACATGGATTTTTCCTCCGCGACCATCCGCAACGAGATGGCGGAGCTGACGACGCTCGGATATCTGGAGCAGCCGCACACCTCCGCCGGACGCATCCCGTCGCCTGCCGGGTACCGGCTGTACGTCGACGAGCTGATGCAGGACTACCGCCTGTCGACCGATGAAACGAAGTCGATCAATCAGGCGATGGAGCTGAAAATGCAGGAGGTCGACAAGGTCGTCTCGCAGGTCGGCAAGCTTGTCTCGCAGATGACGAATCTGCCCGCCTACGCCATGGCGGCGCGTGCCGCCGGGCTGACGGTCAAGCGGTTCGACCTGATCCTCGCGGACAGCGGCAGCTTTATTCTCGTCGTGATGCTGAGCGACAGCTCCGTCAAGAATAAGCTCATCCGGCTCCCGGTCGAGCTGACGGAGGCGGATCTGAAGCTTCTCGGCGCAGTGCTGAACGCAAGCGTCACGGAGCTGACCGCCGAACAGCTCAGCCCCGAGCTTCTGTCCCGCGTGACCAGAAGCGCTGGAAATGCGGCCAGCCTCGTGCCCGTCATCATGGATTTCGTCACGTCGCTTCTGCACCAGGAGCACAGCGAGGTCTACATGACCGGGCAGGCCAAGCTTCTCGGCCAGCCGGAGTACCACGACATCGACAAAGCGCAGAAAATGCTCTCCGCACTTGACGAGGATGTGGTTTCCAATCTTCCCGCCGCGCTTTCCCCGGACAGCCGGACGCAGATCCTGGTCGGCCCGGAAAACGTGTCGAAGGAGCTGCGCGACACCAGCGTCGTCATGACGAAGTTCGACATCGGCGACGGGATGCAGGGCCTGATCGGCGTGGTCGGCCCGACCAGAATGGATTACGCGCAGATCACCGCCCGGCTGAGCTACTTCGCCGAGAACCTGAGTCGGATGTTCCAGAAAAACCAGACCCCGGCGATCGAAGGGCCGGAAAATAAGCACAATGACCCGGAGGCATAGATATGAGTAAGAAAACAAACAGCAGCCCGGCTTCGGAAGAAAAGGCAAAGGAAGCTTCCGCAGCCGAGCAGAACGAGCAGACCGCCGCGCAGGCCAAGCCCGAAGCGGAAGCCGCGAAGCAGCCCGAGGAAAAAAAGCCCGAGGCCGCCAAGCAGCAGGAAGCGTCCGAGTTTGAAAAGGCGCAGCAGGCGCTGGCCCAGGAGCATGACAGCTACCTGCGGCTGGCCGCCGAATACGACAACTACCGCAAGCGCAGCCAGAAGGAAAAGGAAAGCCTCTATACCGACATCCGTTCGGAGACGGTCGAGAAGTTCCTTCCCGTGTACGACAATCTCGAGCGGGCGCTGGCGCAGGAGACGCAGGATGCCGCGTTTAAAAAGGGCGTCGAGATGACGATGAACCAGCTCGTCTCCGTCATGGAAAAGCTGGGCGTCGTGAGCTTCGGCGCGGCAGGCGAGGTCTTTGACCCGCAGCTCCATAACGCGGTCATGCACGTCGAGGACGAAGCGCTTGGCGAAAACGTCATTGCAGAGGTCTTCCAGAAAGGCTTCAAGGTCGGCGATAAAGTCGTTCGATTCGCAATGGTAAAGGTTGCAAATTAAAAAGCACCCACGCCGGGGATCCGGCAGCATCTAAATTTGTAAATACAGGCATTCATATAGGAGGAAATTATTATGAGTAAGATTATTGGCATTGACCTTGGCACTACCAACAGCTGCGTCGCCGTTATGGAAGGCGGCGAACCCGTCGTCATCGCGAACGCCGAAGGCAACCGCACCACCCCGTCCGTCGTCGCGTTCTCCAAGACCGGTGAAAGAATGGTCGGTCAGGTCGCAAAGCGTCAGGCCGTTACCAACCACGAGCGCACCGTCGCTTCCATCAAGCGTCACATGGGCTCCGATTACAAGGTCGACATCGACGGCAAGAAGTACACCCCGCAGGAGATCTCCGCGATGATCCTGCAGAAGCTGAAGGCGGACGCCGAGGCATATCTGGGCGGCACCGTCACCGAGGCCGTTA
>OLSK01002274.1_pt1 | contig 12448 bp, 9 predicted proteins | sample 1672781 | NCBI WGS metagenome assembly OLSK01 (sample SAMEA3136723, study PRJEB25190) | human gut metagenome | biome: human gut; feature: human-associated habitat; material: faeces | place: Austria | collected 2013 | reverse complement strand
GGAAAATATGAAGAACGCGTCTGGTCAAGTTCGAGCAGCTACACAAAAAAATATACCTATGATAAATTGAGAAAAGGCGACACAATAGACGTCGAGGTTTACAAAACCTCAAAAGGCGATTACAAGATTTCTCCTGAGGGAAATCCCGTTGATTTTCTGCTCTATTGTGCGGCAATCCCCGTCGGTTTGTTCTTTGTTGTTATAATGATATGCGACATTACAAAAGACAACCGAAAAAAGAAAAGCGAAAACGAAATGATCAGCAAGGAATAAATCAGAGGTGATTTTATGGATTTATCAGTATCGCTGTGCATTGCAGCCTCTTTTGCTATATTATGTACATTCTATATCGGTAAAAGTATACTTGTAATGGATTTTTCGGAATATCTTCCCAAGAATTTGAAAAAAGCTAAGATGGAAAGATTGCTGGCAAAAAGGGAAACTCCTCTACAGGATTCGAAAATCCGAAAGGATATAAGAAAAGCATTTGAAAGAGTGCTGATTCCGCTTGGAAAAGCGGATCAAAAGCTTCTTACGGCAAGAATGGACCTGGCTTTCCGAAGAAAAATCGTCAGTCAGATCGATGTACTTAATAAGAATAAGCTACGCCGCAAAATTTACGTCACGGATGTTGTTCCAATTCCTAAGAATAACTTTGAAACATGGAACGATGATGGCAGAGAATGGCGGGAATCGGTTTTGAAGTGCAGCACCCTGGAGCGTTTCGAGTCAATGCAAGGTAACAGGGTTCAGCATGAGATATACCGTAAAAATTCATATCTCCGAATACTTCAGTCGAGACACGTTCGCCGTACAGATCAAAAAGAGAATAAGAAAAGCTATTATCACGATATGTTGAGAATAACCTGCCCATCATGCGGTGCAAGAGTCAAGCTGAACAGTCAGCAGGTTACCTGTGAATATTGCGGCGCCGTTATAAGAAACGAGTTTTACGATTGGCAGACTGAATCGTTTGAGATTTATGAAACGATCAGTACAAATATGAAAAGATTTTTACAGCTTCTTTTGTCCGGTTTCATACTTTTCTTAAGTGTCTTTCCATGCTTATACTTGATCGAGGATACGGAGATTTCCCTTGCAGCCGGCGTCGGTGCAGCGATTCTTGCTTTTGGAACGATTGTCACACCTATTATTTGTGGAAAAGTTAAACAAGACAATTTAGCGAAAAAGATCGTAGGATATTCAGAGAACTACCTCAGATCCTGCTTAAACGAATACTTTAGCAAAAACGAAAATGACAATGATCTGCTTGATTTCAGTATCGGCACGATCAAGCTTTTAAAAGTCTCTAACACAGATGAAATAACAACGGTTAAGTCTGAAGTTTATGGAACAAAAACCTTTCTTCCTGAAAATGAGAAACCGTTTACAAAAAAATTCAAAAAGAAACTGACCATGCAAAGGGCTAGATATCCAGAAAAAAGAAAGTCTGACGGTGAATTTTTTGTTGAAAAGGAATGTCCGAGCTGCGGAGCAACATTCTTGCCAGATGAAAACGGATGCTGTTCTTATTGTGGTTATAGCCTTCACGGAGATAGCGAAAAGTGGAAAATAAAAAGCTGAATCCTGTTAAAATCCTGCAATGCCGATTAAGGTAGGGAAGGGAAACATTTACATATTATTAATTTAAAAAAGGAGGGAAACCTATGAGCAAAAAGAAAAAACTTTTGACTGTCGTAACACTTGTCATACTGATGCTCGGGGCATCAGTATTCACTGTTTCGGCAGCGGACAATTATTCGGTTGACGAAAACACAACCTATGTAACCAACTTTGCTGAGCTAGAAAAAGCTCTTGAAGCCACCTCAAACGAGACAACCCCACCCGATAAGCTTGTTGTTCTCAAAAACAACATAGATTACGAAGAGCAAGTTCCGGGCGATTGGAGCTATCAGGATGAGCAGGAGTGGTATTCCGAAATCACAGTTAGCTATCCTGGAAAAATCACCCTTGACTTGAACGGAAAAACCCTGAAAGTTACAACAGATATTCGTTCAGACGAGGAGACAAGGGATCTGTTTGTGGTTTTTTCGGGTTCCAAGGCAAACACCGACTTCACAATTACCACAACCCAGTCCGGCGGACAGATAATCTTTAACTCAACAGCCAACGAAACTTCAATGATCGCTGTGAATAACCCAAACGCAGATGTGAATATTCTTGGAAAAGCAGGGAAGTTTATCAACTATAATCTCACTCTTACTGCACAATCCGGAAGTGACACTTATTTAAACGATAAGAATAAGCACCACATTAAGAATAAGCACCACATTATTTCCTTCAATGATATAAACAATCTCTATATCACCGGTACTCTTATTCAGAATAATGCACGCGTCCCGTCTTGTATATATTCATACGGACCGGAGCCGCAGGGCAATGTTACAATAACAGGAAACTCAGAAATAGAAGTAATTTCAAATCAGCTTCTTAATGAACAGCCGTTCAGCACAATATATTTCCAAAAAAAACCATCCAGCAGAAAAGTAAGGCTTGGCGGCTGTTATATTGGACAAAAGGGAAATGTAAATTCAATCTATTACGGTGGCCAGCCTCCTCATTTCTATGACATAGTTCTATCACAATCTCTGGAAAAGCCGAACTATGTTATTATGCACAACGGTACCAGGGTATACAATACCTGGCCTGACTTTGTTAACTTGGATGCGGATATAGAAATTATCTCCTCCTGTCACGATTCTGAGCCTGAATTAGAGAAAAGGACATCACTTCTTGGTCACTACAAGTACTGTAAAAAGTGTGATGCTCTTGAAAGCTTCCAGGAGCATCAGTTTGGCAGAACTCTCCCTGCTGAAGAGGCAACATGCATCAGAAAGGGAAGAACGGTCGGCTATAAGTGCTTCGACTGCAGATATTATGAGGGTTACACCGAACTGCCAGCACTTGGACACGATTTGAGCGACACCTATACGGTTGACTGGCCGGCAACCTGCGACAAAGATGGAAGGGAATCCAGACACTGCAAACACACAGGCTGTGGGTATGCAATTCAGAAAGTCATTCCGAAGCAGCACCAGAGCCTTGTATGTAATGGCACATACTGCCAAAACTGCAATCAATATGTTAACCCGACCAAAATAGGTTACGGCGACAATTCCTGTAAAAACAAAACCGCTTACTTCTTTACTCCGACGGAAACGAAGGTTTATCTTATCACCATAACTTCGTCAAATCTCGGCAGCGAAAATATTCAGGGAACAGAAGTAAACCTTGTTGAGAATAACCGGCTTAGTGAATCCGTCTCTAGTAACGATAAAGGAAAAGTTACCGAAGTCAGACTTGAAAAAGACAAAACCTACGATGTTACACCGTATATAACTAATTCAGAAAGTCAAGACTGCATAGTTAACATATCCTGTAAGGAACATAATGCGGTTATAGATAACGAAATTAAAGCAACCTGCACAAAGACAGGTCTCACCAAAGGTAAGCACTGTTCAGTTTGTAACACCGTTATAGTCGCTCAGACCAAAGTCAAGGCTCTTGGACATAAGTACTCCAAGTCTGTTGTCAAGGCTACTCTTACCTCAAATGGCAAGATTACCAAGAAGTGCACTGTTTGCAGTACGATAGAACCAACAATTTCGATAGCGAGAATTAAGTCAGTTTCGCTGAAAAAGTCGGCGTATACATATAACGGAAAGGTTCAGAAGCCTTCGGTCATCGTTAAGGATGCAAACAAAAAAACGCTTAAGAATGGAACAGATTACACCGTTGCTTACAGCAAAAACAAAAATATCGGCAAGGCAACAGTAACCGTTACCTTCAAGGGCAATTACAGCGGCAGCAAAAAGCTGAGCTTCAACATTCTTCCCGCCGCGACGAGCAAGATCAGCGTTAAGCAGACCACAAACTCAATCACGGCTTCATGGAAAAAGGTTGCCGGTGTAAGCGGATACAGAGTATACCTTTACAAGGGCAAAAAGCTTGTCAATAGAGCTGATACAACGAAGCTCTCACACACATTTAAAAAGCTTTCAAAGGGTACGGAGTACAAGATTGTTGTCAAAGCCTATAAGAAGATTGATGGCAAAAAGGTTCTTTCTCTCGTTTCAAAGGAGCTTCTGACCGCAACAAAGCTTTCTGCGCCGACTTCGGTCAAGGTCAAAGCAGGAAAGAAAATGGCAACCGTCAGCTGGACAAAGGTTAAGAGTGCAAACAGCTATACGGTATATTACAGCATAAAGAAAAACAGCGGCTTCAAAAAGCTCACTGTTATCAAAAACAGCGCAGTCATCAAAAAGCTTTCAAGCGGCAAGACATACTACTTCAAGGTTGTTGCCAACAAGAAGGCCGGAAAGGCTGTTGTGGCTTCTGATTACAGCAAGCTTATAAGCGCAAAAATCAAGTAATGGTGTTATTTGAACCGGTCAACAGATAACCGCAAAACCCCGAAGCAGAAATACTCTGCAGCGGGTTTTTTTTGTGGCAAAAAAACGGTGTTTCTGTTATGCTAGATATATTAAGAGATTGATATGTAGTGATGTTATTTTGACATTAAGAAAGGTTCAAGGTACTGCTTATGATAAAAAGGAAATTAGCAACATTTATGTTGACATTAATACTGGTGATGACAGGTGTATCGACGATTCGTGTGATAGGCTATGCGCAGGAAGAATCTTCTGGTTCATCAACAAATCCCCAAGAGGGAGTTACAGAATATAAGTACAGTGCTGAAAGTGATTCTCAAAAAGGTGTCGCATTAAAGGTTGAATGGAACGAACCCAAATTAGGAGAGGATACAACATTCCACGTTTCGGCGGATGGTGGCAGTGGCCGGTATTTGTTTAGAATGGATGCACCGAGTTATTCCAATCCGGGTGAGTATAGTTTTGAATCCGTGGCGGATCCAAGCCGCGGAGCGTGGATTCAATATACAGATGAGTGTGAATCTCACGACTTTGAATTCACAATGACTGCTTCGGGAGTCTATAACTTCAGGTTTTATGTAATGGACAAGACGTCAGGTGTCTATTATATGCGTGTGAGCACAAATATACAGGTATCTGACAAGGCTTATCCGAGCGTGGGTGACATCGTGAATGCTGCGGTAAAAAAGTGTAGCAAGGAGACTGATGGTTCAGACTATGAAAAGGCATTGTGGCTGCATGACTGGCTGTTGCAGCAGCTTGATTACGATCATTCCCTGAAATGGTCTTCGGCAGAGAGCGCACTGACACGAAAGCTGGGGACATGTCAAGCCTATGAGAGTGCCTATTCAAAACTGCTTACTGCAGCCGGCATAACAAATGCTGAGACAAGGGATACCTATGATGGACATACCTGGAATGCCATGAAGCTGGATGGCAAATGGTATCAGGTGGACTGTACATGGGATGATACAAAAGACAATTATTATAACTTTGATCCTACGCATTTGTATTTTGGACTGACGGATGAACTCATGGCGTTGGCACACAACGGTCATAATAAGATTTATACGGCAAGTGGTTATGGCACACGTTCCACAAGTCTGGCAGACAACTATTTTGTCAGGAACGGAGATGCCGCAAAGTGGGCGCGAGCCTACGCTGAGAGGATTCAGAAAAATCTCAATGCAGGTAAAACCAGATTCGAAGTTAGCACTGACAATGCGTCATATCCGCCGAGCATTTCGGGTATTCAAAATGGGATTATCGCATATGCCTTAAATCAGATGACGTGGAAGGCGGGAAGTAAAAAGGTTGCATTGCGTGTGGCAGGAACATCCACCAAGCTTTCTTTTACTGCAAAATATACGGACACAGTAAAGCGCGTGAGAATAGTATTTGCTCCAAATGGAGGGCGTGTGAGTTCTGGAAGTAAGACAGTCATTTGTGGAAAAACTTACGGAGCACTGCCGACACCGACCAGAAGGGGATATACATTTGCAGGCTGGTACACAGCAAAGAGTGGCGGCAGCAGGATCGGCAGCAGCTCGGTTGTGAGGACCACCAGGAATCAGACATTATACGCAAGGTGGAAGCTGGTAAAGTATAAGATCCAGTACAGGCTTGGCAAGGGGACAAACAGCCGGTCCAATCCAGCCGGTTATACCGTCAGATCTAGGACTATAGTCTTGAAGAATCCGGTCAGAAAGGGTTATACATTCAAGGGGTGGTACAGCGATCCAAAATTCAAGAAAAAGGTTACGAAGATTGCAGCCGGCAGCACCGGTAGCAGGAAACTCTATGCCAGGTGGGTGAGAAAATAAATTCGTATAAATCGATGCAATATCCCCCTTTGTTGTCGAATTGTGAAAAATATGCGATAATGAGTGCTGGAGAAAATATTTGGCGCCAAGGAGGCATAAAGGGGATTATGGCAAAAATTGCGTTTTGTGATGATGATGTTTCTGTGCTTGCTGAGATGCAAAGGCTTATGGAACAGTATTGTGCGGAGAGAGACTGCAAAATAGAATACAATATTTTTAATCATCCTTTTGACCTGGTGGCGGAAATAGAGAAGGGAAACAGATATGATATCCTGTTTATGGATGTCTTGATGCCGGGAGAGAATGGAATTGAAGCGGCAACGGAGATACGAAAATACGATAAAAACGTCAAGATCATATTTGTCACTTCGTCCTCTGAGTTTGCGGTGCAGTCTTACGTTATAGGCGCATACTATTATCAATTAAAGCCCATCTGGGCAGAGAGCTTTTTCCGTTTGCTTGATTCTGTGCTTGCAGCCTGTAAAAAGGAGGCGGAGACCAGCCTCATTCTGCGATGTAAGAGTGGAATCACCCGTATAGATATAAAAGCCCTGGAATATTGCGAAGTCATTCATCGCACCCTTATATTTCACCTGAATACAGGAAAAGTACTGGAAAGCGCCGGCAGCATGGATGAGCTTGTAAAGCAGCTTTCCACGTATCCTTTTTTTCACAGACCTCACCGTTCTTATCTGGTAAATCTGGAATATGTGCAAAACATAACATTTAGGGGGATTACCATGTCTAGTCTTGCAGAAATACCGGTTCCACGGGGAAAATACAATGAAGTAAAGGATGCATTCCTTGAATATGCGTTCCAGAACAGGCAGGTAATGATATGAGCCTATATATTTCGCTTCTTAACAATATGGCTGTGAGCTTTTTTGGGGGAATATTATCAGCGTCTTTTTGTAATGCGCTGTCCACTAGGAAAAGAAAACTCATTTTCATAGGATGCATGGTTTTACTCCCTCTGATACAGAGCATATTATATTTCAGCAAGGGCGCTGATTTTGTAAGACATATTTATCCGTTGGCGGTGCATCTTCCATTGGTCATTGTTCTCTGGATGTTGACAGGGAAATTGCTGTGGTCTGTTTTTTCTGTACAGGCGGCATACTTGTGCTGCGAACTTAGAAGATGGGTTGCACTTGCCACAGTTGCTGCATTTTCGGGAAGGCAGATGATGCAGGATATTACAGAACTTGTGGTTACAATCCCTGCATTGCTGCTTCTGCTTCATTTTGTGTCACCTGCAGTCAGAGGATTGTCAGATAAAAGTCTCAGGGAGCAATGGCAGTTTGGAATCATACCGGCGCTATATTATGTATTTGACTATTTTACAATAGTGTATACGAACCTTCTTTTGAGTGGCAGTTACGTTGTAGCGGAATTTATGCCTTTTGTATGCTGTGTTGCATATCTGGCCTTTCTCTTATATAACTCCAAAAAGGAACAGATGCAGAATGAGATGAAGCTGATCCGGAATAATCTGGATCTGCAGTTAAGTCAGGCGGTGAGGGAAATCAGCAGTCTGCGCGAGTCGCAGACATTGACCAGACAGTATCGCCATGATATGCGTCATCACCTGCAGTATGTGTCTACATGTATAGAAAATGGTGAAGTTGAACAGGCGCAGGCTTATATATCGGGAATATGTAAGGAGATTGAGGCGCAGAAGGTCCAAATATACTGTGAAAATGAGGCAGTGAATCTGATCCTATCTTCATTTGCGGGTAGAGCCAGGAAGAAAGAAATTGAAATAAAGATACAATGTGCAATTCCCGCAGATTTTACTGTGTCGGAAAGTGATCTGTGTGTGCTCTTGTCTAATGCCTTGGAAAATGCCTTGCATGCATGTGTGCCTTTGGCTGCAGAGGGAAGATCATGCGAGATTGATGTGAATTTTTATGAAAGAAATAAACACCTTTTTTTACAGGTGGTAAATGACTGTAAAGCTCCCATAAAGTTTCAAAATGGAATACCTGTGTCTGATATGGAAGGACATGGTATAGGCGTTCAGAGCATATGTGCGATCGTGCAGCGTTACGGTGGGGTTTTCAGCTTTGCGGAAAAGGATGGCAAGTTTACGCTCAGACTGTCATTGTAAAAGAGTGTCGATTCGATACATTTTTGGTACGATTCGTGCATTTAGACCTCACTGATTGCAAATACATAATAAAATATACTCAGATTATGTGATTGCAATAAAGAGGAGGATATTATTATGAAAAAGACAATGAAAAAACTGATGGTTCTCATAATGACCATGATGATGGGAATGTCTCTGGTGGCATGCGGCGGTGCAGATAAGCAGCCTGCGATTGATGCGTTCAATAAGACAAGTACATCTTTTAATGAGGTTGCAAACATTATCAACGAAAATCCACAGGCTTATGATCAGGATTTGGTTGATACAATGGTCGACATGGCCGGTGTGCTCAATGAGCATAAACAGATCTTAGAGAGCGATGATGATGTTGAGGAAGAAAAGCTTCAGGAAATGATCGACTGGTATGGTACGGTTGATGAGTGGGTTGCTCAGGTTAAGGAAGAAATTTCAAAATAGTTTATTATTAGATCACGTGGTGAAGACTGCATACCAGAGGGGCGGGCGCATTGGAGTGCCTGCCCTTTTTTAATAGCAAAAATTAAAATTCTCTTGCTATATTGCAAAAAGACGTTTAAAATGCATGTGTATTTTTATGTTTTATATCTCAGTCTGGACTCTATCTTCGACAGAGATATACACTCCGTGAGGATTGCTGAGCCGCTGATATGATATATGTCAGCAGAGCTGACTGGCAGCTTGCGGCAAGATTCGCCAGCGAATCTTAAGAAGAAAGACATTCAAATAAGAATATGGCAAAGGAAATAGTGGAATTATGAAAAAGGTAGTAAAATTTGGCGGAAGTTCATTGGCAAGTGCAGAGCAGTTTAAAAAGGTTGGAGCAATCATCACATCAGATGAGAGCCGTGTATACGTTGTTCCTTCTGCACCTGGAAAGAGATTTTCAGATGATACAAAGGTAACAGATATGCTCCTTCATGTGTATGAAACTGCGAAGGCAGGGAATGATTTCACAGAGGAAGTGAAGGCGATCAAGGCCAGATATGATGAGATCATCACAGGCCTTGAGATTAAGGATTTTTCACTTGATAAGGATTTTGAGGAGATTACAAAGCAGTTGGAGGATCTTACCAATCCGGACCCAATGTGCACACTGGACTATGTGGCATCAAGAGGAGAGTTCCTCAATGGTAAGATTATGGCTGCATATCTTGGCTTTGAGTTTATAGATGCTGCAGAGGTTATCTTTTTCAATGCAGAGGGCAATCTCAATAGCTATAAGACGGAGAAGGTACTTGGTGAGAGACTTGCCAAGACACAGCATGCGGTTGTTCCAGGATTCTATGGACTTGGCAAGGATGGCAAGGTAAAGACATTTTCCAGAGGCGGTTCAGATGTAACGGGCTCGATAGTCGCACAGGCAAGCAGAGCCGATGTATATGAGAACTGGACAGATGTCTCAGGCTTCCTTGTAGCTGACCCACGTATTGTTCCAGATCCAAAGCCGATCAAATATATTACTTACAGAGAGCTTCGTGAGCTTTCATACATGGGTGCATCAGTTCTCCATGAGGATGCGATATTCCCTGTACGCCACTGTGGTATCCCAATCAATATCCGCAACACAAATGCGCCTGAGGACGCAGGAACCTGGATAGTTGAGAGTACCTGCCAGAAGCAGGATTATGTTGTAACAGGTATTGCAGGTAAGAAGGATTTCTGTACAATCTTTATTACAAAGGCTATGATGAATTCAGAGATAGGATTTGGAAGGAAGGTGCTTCAGGCATTTGAGGAGAATGATATCTCATTTGAGCATATGCCATCAGGTATTGACACGATGACTATCGTAGTTCATGCTGATGAATTCGTACACAAGGAGCAGAGAGTTATATCTGCTATCCATAGACTTGCAGAGCCGGATTCAGTTGAGATTGAGTCGGGACTTGCACTTATAGCTGTTGTAGGCCGTGGAATGAAGTCAGCAAGTGGTACAGCAGGCAAGTTGTTCAGCGCACTTGCAAAGGAAGGCATCAACATAAAGATGATAGACCAGGGTTCATCAGAGCTGAATATTATAATCGGAGTAAAGAACAGTGATTTTGAGACAGCCATAAAGGCAATATATAATACATTTATAACTAACAAGTAATGACAGATTGCTAAGCATCGTAGGGGTGGGCACGTATTGATAATGCATACCTTTGCAGAGTGGGGCAACACAGGGCAGAATATGGCGGAAAACCTCCAAACTGATGTAAGATAAAATTACTCAGTTTGGAGGTTATTTTTATGGCAAGAAGAAAAGACAGCCCACAAAAAGCAGCAATGAGAGAAATGATGCGTGACTATCTGAAAAATAATGATATCAGCATCAAAGATGGCACCGATGTTAACAGCATCATGCGTGACATGATGTCTGTCATTTTGGAAGGTGCTTTGGATGAAGAACTGGATGAAGAATTAGGATATTCCAAGTATGACTATCGAAACAAAGAAACAGACAATAGTAGAAATGGACATTCCAGCAAAACCATGCACACCAGTTATGGAGATATGGATGTGGCAATCCCAAGGGATCGTAACGGCGATTATGAACCACAGCTGATTAAAAAATATCAGAATTCCGTAACTCAGGACATGGAAGAAAAAATACTTTCCATGTATGCCAAGGGAATGACAACTGGAGACATTGAATCCCACATGCGTGAATTATACGATATTGATATTTCTGACAGCACAATCAGCCGGATCACAGACAAAATCCTGCCGATTGTAAAAGAATGGCAGGAACGCCCTCTGGAAGAAGTGTATGCTGTAGTATTTATGGATGCAATCCACTATCACGTCCGCAGTGAAGGACGTATTGTAAAACGTGCGGTTTACATTGCCCTTGGTATCGATATGAATGGAAAAAAAGATGTTCTTGGAATGTATGTTGGAGAAAACGAAAGTGCAAAGTTCTGGCTTTCTATCATGAATGGATTAAAAAACAGAGGCGTTGAGGATATCCTGATTGCATGCGTTGATGGTTTAAATGGATTTCCACAGGCAATCGAGGCTGTTTATCCAAAAACAGAGATTCAGCAGTGTATCATCCATCAGATCCGTAATTCAACGAAGTTTGTTTCATACAAAGACATCAAAAAACTGATGGCTGATCTGAAGCTTGTATATGCAGCTCCAACGGAAGAAACAGCTTTAAATGAGTTAGAATTGTTCAAAGATAAATGGGATTCCAAGTACCCGAAAATCTATAAATCCTGGAATGATAACTGGGCAACCCTGTCCACTTATTTCAAATATCCGGAGGCAGTAAGACGGCTGATTTATACCACAAATACCATTGAAGGATTCAACCGCCAGCTCCGGAAAGTGACCAAAAGCAAGACGGTTTTTCCGTCGGATGACAGCCTTTTGAAAATGCTGTATCTTGCGACTATGGACATTACCAAGAAATGGACAGGACACCGACAGGATTGGGGACAGATCCATTCCCAGCTTGAAATCTATTTTGAAGAGCGTCTGATTGGACACAACCTGTAAAAACAGCTTGTTTTAGGCAGGTTTTATTGACATGCCCAAAAACTCCTGTATAATGCAGATATGGGCAGAATCCGGAAAATCGGCTCTGCCCATTTGTAACTATTCACAAATCTTATATCAGTTTTTAACGTTTACACAAAACTTGAAACGGTCTCATACGTTTGATGAAGCAGTTCGCCTGGAGCCTGATGCACATCCACTTTTTCATTCCGATCGTGGATTTCAATATACAAGTATGCAATTCTATACAAGGTTAAAGAAACACCATATGAAACAAAGCATGTCCAGAGTTGCCCATTGTATCGATAATGGACCAATGGAAGGCTTCTGGGGAATTCTAAAACGAGAAATGTATTACCGCCAACATTTCAATGATAGAAGCACGTTAGTTGCAGCTATAGCTAATTACATTAATTATTACAATAATCAAAGATTACAAAGAAATTTAAATGTAATGACACCAATGGAATATCATAATCAATATATAAAAGTAGCATAAAAATATCGCCAGCCGTAATTCGGCTGACGATACAAAAATTTATTATTTTTTATTGTCCTATTGACAGGTAGCACACCATCAAAACGATAAACGAGGC
>OLSK01002272.1_pt1 | contig 12453 bp, 10 predicted proteins | sample 1672781 | NCBI WGS metagenome assembly OLSK01 (sample SAMEA3136723, study PRJEB25190) | human gut metagenome | biome: human gut; feature: human-associated habitat; material: faeces | place: Austria | collected 2013 | reverse complement strand
GCAGGCCACCGGTAGGCAAGCCGCCGACAGCACCATCCGAACGATTCACGGTACCCCCATTAATGCCAACGCCAGCACCCCCGTTAGTGCCGATATTGGTGTTGTTCGTCACGGTGTTGGGAGTCGACGACGCCTCCTGGTATTGGTCCATCGCCTGCTGAACGGCGTCTTTGGCGGCATTCAGCGCGTCAACGGCGGCCGTCACGTCGTTTTCCTTGAGATTGGTGCCATTGGCAAGGTTTCTGGCCGAGTCAATCGCCTGCTGCAATGCCACGCGCACGCTGCCGTCGGCCACCATGCCGTCGGAATCGTCGAGCACGGACTGCGCCTGCTCGATCGCGTCATTGAGCTGGCTCTTCAGACGATTCTGCGTGGCCAGCACTTTGGAAGCGTCGACGGCTTCGGCCGCATTTGTAATCTTTTCGGCCTTGTCGTTCATGCTCCGCGCCTCGGATGCCATGGCTTTCGCGGATTTCTTCAGCTTGCTGATGCCCTGCGACGTGTCGCACGACAGGATTTTCGCTTCCTTCGCGTTAGATATGGCCGCATTGAGCTTAGTGACGGTGCTGGCGTCGGCGACTTGATCGGCAGTGACCTTCGCACCGGTTTTTCCGATTTCCAAAGCGTCGGAAAGCGTGTTATTGGCACTTTGCAGCTGGCTTGTGGAATCCTGGCATTGCGCGGCTGCGCTGGTAATGGCTGATTTCTTGGAATTATTCGAAAGCATCCAACATGCAATACCGCCAATCAAAGCAATCACGACGATAGCCGCAATCACGATAGCGACGATTTTGCCCGTATTCTTCGGTGGTACCGGAATTTCATTGCTGTAATCGCCGTAATCCTCGAAAACACTGAAATCGCTTACACCGTTCACATCGCTTTCTTGCGAAGCGACCGTCGGAGGCTTCGGCGGTTCGGACATGTCAGCCCCCATCACCTCGGTATCCGTCGGAAATTCCAGCCTGAAATTGTTGTCTTTCGTCATACGTCCTTCTTCATCATCGGGCGCTCAGCATCGACCATCTATACGCCGACCCCCTAGTTTACCGCCTAACACACCCTTCAACGCGCATTCGCCTTAATTACCTTCTTTTCCGCACTTTTCGATAGGCGCAAAGCGGCAAGCGGCTCCCCTAAACGCGATGCGGTGAACGCACTCACCGCAACCGCGAATCCAATGGGCACAAACAGATTGATCGGAGCATCCGCAAGTTCCATCACCAAGCAAATCGCCATAAGCGGAGCCTGTTGGGAAGCTGCGAGCAATGCGCACGCACCCAGCAGGGCGTACATGCCAATCGAATTCGTGTGAAACACCTGCATCCACAGAACACCCAGCACAGCACCCCCCGAAGCGCCGAGCGCAATACCCGGCTGCAGCACACCGCCGGAAGCGCCGGAACGGATCGTCAGCAATGTGACAATCGCCTTCGCAAGGAATGAAACCAGCAAAATCGGCACCACCGCCAAATCGGCCTTGGACGAGAAACTCAACTGCGCGGTGGCACGGCCATTGCCCATAACCTGCGGCACCCAAATCGCCACAACGCCAGTCAGCAGGCCGGCAAGCGGCAACATCCACAGAATGCCCGCGCCCGACGGTTTGGACTTCTCAGCCCACTGCGATCCGCGGCGGAACAGCGCGCCGGCAGCGCCGAGAATCAGGCCGGCGACCAGTGCGAACGCCATGTAATCGGGTGTGAACAGGCCGTCCGCTTTGCCGATCAGGTAGAACGCGTGCGTGCCTTTGACCAGCGACGCCACCCACGAAGCCAGCGCGGAACAGGCGAAAGCGAGCGTCACCGTTTCAAGGGTCACATCGGCGAGCAGAATCTCGACCGCGAAAAACGTGCCCGCAAGTGGCGCGTTATACACGCCCGCAAGGCCGGCGGCGGCCGTAATGGCCACCAACATACGGGTGTCTTTCGCATCGAGACGCACCCAACGCGCGAACCGCTGACCGAACATCGCACCCAACTCGCGCGGAGCGACTTCCCGACCGATCGACATGCCCGTGCCGACGATGAAAATCTGCAGCAACACATGCACGACAGTCTGCCAAATCGGCATAATATCGCCGTTCACCGCCTTTTTGACGGACGGCACCTTCGCACTGCGCGTACGCAACAGCCACCAGATCACGGCCGCGATGGTCGCGCCCGCAGTCACGGAAATCAGTCGCCGAATTGCGGGAACGTTGAACGGGCCGGATTCCTGCGAATTCTCAACATAGCCGAGCGCAAGATGCTCGACGCCGTACAGCATAAGCGTCAGCAGGCCGGCGGCCGCGCCAATGGCCACACCCACAATCGCCACAGCAGCAATCAGTGCCGGAATTCTGCCGATTTTCGGCTGCGTTCCTTGAGAATTCTGCGACTCCTGCGATTCCCATGTTTTTTGCGATTCCCGCGTCTGCCGCACTCCCCACATACCGTCTCCTTCGTTCAATTCACTCTCCCAATCGTCTCATCTGCCGCAGCATTCGTTTGCTACGCCCCAAGCGTGGCGATCGGCAGCACCGGAATGCCGTCATCACGACAGTATGCAATACCACCACGCCCGACAATAAACGCCATGAATTCAGGCTCACGAACTTGAGATAGAAGATTTCCGCACACTTTTTCTTTGAAAGCATGCAGTTTGTCCGCATTATTTCCGAGTTAAGACCAAACTTGGGAATATTGATGTCAAGTATGCTTCGCACATATTCAACCGAAGTTCCGAACATTCCACACTTGCGATTTTACGCCAATCTCATTTTCGATTTTATGCCCCCAGATTCAATTTGCGAGTGCAACGCCTTCTCCGGTTAGAAACTTGAACACTTCCAACACTAGAAGCAACGTTGCACTTCTATCTAGAACCCGGGCATCTCGATATTGAGAAATCATAAGAAACTACAGGAAAGCAGCAAAAAGCATAAGAAAGCCCACCCGGGAAAAGAGGGAAGACCGGGCGGGTTGAGGAAGGGAAGAAAAGGAAGTCAGTTATGGATTACTTGGTGGCCTCCTTGGAGTCCTTGCTCTTCGGCATAACCCAGAACTTGAGCAGCGGGTAGCTCACGATCACGGCGAGCAGGGTGTTGACCACGGAAGCGATGGTGCCAGCAATGCCAGCGCCCATGCCCCAACCCTGGCACAGACCGGTCACATAGCCCGGCAGCACAAGGTTCACAACCACGATGATCACAGCGAGGATCACGTACTTCCAAGCGGCATCCTTGAAGCTGGAGTCAGACTTGAACACCCACTTCATCTGCACGAAGAAGTTCACCACCTGGGCGAGCGCCTCGGCAAGCAGGAAGGTGAGGAAGCCGCCCAGACCGTTGCCCTGAGTGTCGTAGTTGAAGATCAGGAAGTGGAACGGCTGCGTCAGGCCCATGCCACTGATGAAGATGGCGGTGCCGATCCACGTCACCACGAAACGGGTGACGGTGGAGATGTTCGACAGCACGTTGAACAGGATGAACTCCCAGATGTTCGGGTGGTCCTTGATCCACTGGCGGATCGGACCGACCTTCTCAGCCGGCTGCGTTGCGTTGTTATCAGTCATTGTTCAGCTCCTTTGCAGTGCGCTTGTTTGCGGATTGGTTGCGGAAGAAGCCGGCGATGACGCCGCCCAATCCGCGGAAGGTGTGTCCGTTGGCGATTTTGACGATGGCGTCGACCATCGCGGAATCGACCATGCCTTGGGTCATCTTGCTCATGGCTCGCGGAGGCATGTTCAGGATGAACAGGGTGTTGAGGTCCGGAGCGCCGGTCTTCTGACGAATCTTGGCCTCCTGCTTGGTGAGCGTCTTGGCGACGGTACGCGCCACGAAGCCCTTGGAATCCACCCACGACATGATCGGATCGTTCACGCCGAACGTCACCGGCTTGCCCGGTGCCACAACCTCATGGCCGAACAGCACGGCCATTTCGGCGTCGGTCACTTCCTTGACGTGGCCGCTGAGATAATGGCCGAGCGCAGTATCCGCGGCAACCGGATTGACATCGCCTGCGACGGTGCGCGGAATCGTAAGCGGCAGGTGTTCGGCGTTGTCGCCCACCATCAGCGTCCACTCGCCGGTTTCCGTCTTCCATTCGTTGCTGGCAACGTCGAAGTGACGGAAGGTGTAACGGTCGAAATCGATGTGCACGCTCTTGCTTTCGTGTGCGGCAAGCGAAACCTTGGCGAAGCCCTTGAGCTCGCGATCCGGACGCAACACACCACCCTGCGGACCACGCACGTACAGCTGTACAACGGTCGAACCGGCAACATCGGAATCGTTGCTGACCATCACGTCAATGCCGTTCTCACCAGCAGTGGCGGCACTGTAGGTGAACGTGGAGTAGCTCAAGCCGTAACCGAACGGGAAGCGCACGGGCACACCGGCGGTCTCGTAATAACGGTAGCCAACGAACGGGCCTTCGCGATAGATCGCATCGCGACCAATCGCCGGATACCAACCGGAGCTCGGGCAATCCTCGTAATGCATCGGCCAGGTTTCGGCCAAGTGGCCGGACGGATTGATCTCACCGGTCAGCGCGCGCACGGTCGCGGAAGCGCCGGCCTGACCCGACAGACCCACGTAAAGCACTGCGGCAACGTCGTCAATCCACGGCAGTTCCACCGGAGAGCCGGCGACAAGCACGACCACGATCGGCTTGCCCGCGCCCTTCAGCGCTTCGACCAGATCGTTCTGCACCTGCGGAATCGCCATGGTGGAACGGTCAAGGCCTTCGGATTCGCTGCGTTCGTCAAGACCGACGACTGCAAGCACCACATCAACGCTTTCCTTGCCAGCCAGCGCGACTGCGTCTTCCACGAGCACGCGGTCAGCCTTGCCCTGGCGGTCATAGCCCTGCTCATAGCCGGCAAGCACGAGGCCTTCGGCGTTCTTGACCTCTTCAAGAATGTTCTCTTCCTTGGTGGCGTTCACCTTGGAGGAGCCGGAACCCTGATAACGTGCGGTTGCGGCCATATCGCCGATCACCGCCACGCGGGTGCCGGCCTTGAATGGCAGGGTCGCGTTATCGTTCTTCAACAGCACACTGGAGCCTTCGGCCACCTTGCGTGCCACGTCGTGATGCGCTGCTGCGATATCGTCTTTGAGCAGATCGTTACGTCCAACACCGACCAGCTTGGTCGCTGCCGCGATTTTTGCGACTTCTGCGGCACGCGCGTTGATATCGGCTTCAGACAGGGTTCCCGCCTTGACCGCGCCTTCCAGCTCACGCGCGGAAGTGAAGCCCGGAGACGGCATTTCCAGCGATCCGCCTGCCTTGACTGCTGCGACCGCGGAGTTGGATCCGCCCCAGTCGGAGACGACCATGCCGTCGAAGCCCCATTCGTCGCGCAGAATCTCCTGGAGCAAATGTTTGTTTTCGTGCGCGTAGACGCCGTTGATCTCGTTGTAGGAGGTCATGATGGTCAGCGGCTTGGCTTCACGCACTGCGATTTCGAAACCGGTCAGATACAGTTCGCGCATGGTACGCTCATCGACCACGGAGTTGCTGGCCTGGCGGCGCAGTTCCTGGCTGTTGACTGCGAAATGCTTCGGGCATGCGGAGATGCCGTTGCTCTGGATGCCGCGGATCAGGCCTGCCGCCATACGTCCGGCGACGATCGGATCTTCGGAATAGTATTCGAAGTTACGTCCGCACAGCGGGTTGCGCTTGATGTTCAGACCCGGGCCGAGCAGCACGTTCACGTCAAGATCGTGCGCTTCGTTGCCGAGGGCCTCGCCCATTTCTTCGGCGAGCGCCGGATCCCAAGAATTGGCCACGGTTCCTGCGGTCGGGAAGCAGGTGGCCGGCTTGGATGCGCCGATGCCGAGATGATCGCCTTCGCCGAGCTGGCGGCGCACGCCGTGGGGGCCGTCGCTCATCACGAAGCTGGGGATGTCTGCGCGGTCGTTGCCTCGCGAATCCCATTCGGATCCACCGGAAAGCATTGCGGCCTTTTCAACGACCGAAAGTTCTTCGAGTTCCATTGGTTCTCCCTTGCACTAACTCCTCGAACCCGCTTGGCCCTCCCTGAGCCTGCGCTGTTCTTGTTGCGGATGTTCTTGGCTGCATCGCATGTGAGCATCCGCCGCTAGTTTGATTGAACCAGCCTTTCGCCGCCAACCTGCGCTCCATTACACAACCTGTCGTTTTGCCCGCACAATCGGATATTCCTTAACTGATTTCGGAATCAAAGGAACTCACATGGCAGATACGTTTTTACCGCTCCGCCGCGCTTTCGTATGCGTTCCATACACACCATACGGCGTAGGAAATGAGTGGACAGATGGTGGCGGAAATAATCACGTCGGTCGGATAGTGCAAGCCGAGCAGCAATCGAGAACAGGCGACCGCCGCGACAAGCGCGACAGCGCCGATGACCGCCCTGCGGAGGAACACCCGTCTTCCGTTTGCACGCCCGTCATCTTCTCCGTCGGGGAAGCGTTTGCGTGCGAAATTACGCACGGTAAGAATCATCATGACCGATACGATCACCGCGGCTGCCGTGTGACCACTCGGAAAGCTTGGATCGCCCGGCAATAGATCACTGCCGACGGACGTGATCGGACGGGGGCGTTCGACCAGCCATTTGACGCCGGTCACGTACAGTATCGGCGCCGCCGACACGACGACATCGCGGATGACGACGCGCCTGCTGCCGGTAATACGCAAATCGACAGCGGCAAGCGCGGCGACGATTGCGATGCAGCCTACCGTTGAAAACAGGTACGCAAGTACCGTGGAGCAGTCGCGCAACCCTTCTGGCAGCGCCGCTAAAGCCTGCAAAATATTGGTTTCACGCATTGTTGCGATTGCCGAATTGCGCAGTGCGACGCCAATCATAGGCACAATGCCGCACAATATGGCGGTTGCGATTACCACAGCCGTCGCTCTCGCGATGCTTCCGTTCTTCATATGCATGATTTCAGTTAAGCACAGTTCACCATGCCGTTGCCGTGTGTTCACATCCGGGGTATCCCCGAAAATCGACGGATTATCCTTCAGGGGGCTTCCCCGACACGCGCGCTGCAGACGGCCGCGCAACGCAAATATGACATACCCGCACGGGAAGTACCGCGAACGATGCGAGAATCGGAGTTGGCGTTTAAGAAGGAAAGAAGGAAATATGACCGAACCGATCACAATGACCATACGCCATATGAAAATCGAGGATTATCCGCTGGTATACGGACTGTGGACACGATGCACAGGTTTCACTATGAGGGATATAGACGATTGCGAGGATGCGATAAAGACGTTTCTCAAACGCAATCCCGACACCTGTTTCGTAACTGAGGACGATGACGGAAGGATCATTGGCGCGATTCTTGCCGGTCACGACGGAAGACGGTCGCGCATCTACCACACGGCGGTCGACCCCGACGCACGCGGTAGGGGCATTGGCTCGATGTTGGTGGGCCGCGTGGTTGAAACGCTTCGTGCGATCGGTCTGCCGAAAGTCGCTGTCGGGGTGCCCACGGACAACGACGCCGGCAACGATTTCTGGGAACGGCAGGGCTTTGCAGTCCGTGACGATTTGGTTTATCGAGAACTGCCGTTGGAATAACGAACCATCCACGATGCCGTGCACGTCGCCCAGCCCACGTTGTTCGCGGACAGCAAGTAGAAGCCGGCCAGCATGCCGCCCCACCCATGGACACGTAGGCAGCGGAGGCGATGCCGCGGCCCAACGCGTTCATTACGTGGCGCAGCAGCCACGCGTCAAGAGGGCCCCCTGCCGTAATGGAAGTCCGAGAGGCCATTGATGGTGGATCGCTGTTCGGACGGAAGAGACGGCCTGTACGAGCGAGCTATGCCTTGGCTAGCTTCTTGTGCCTGAGAGTGTAAACGGCATCGGCGGAATCGGCGACACGCTTGGAATGCGTCACCACAATGACACATTTACCGAGTTGATGAGCGGCATGCCGCAAAAGATCAATCACCTCATCAGTCATTTCCGGATCCAGGCTGCCAGTCGGTTCATCCGCCAGAATCGCGCGGCCGGGCGCCACTAGGGCGCGGCCGACCGCCACCCGCTGACGTTGGCCACCCGACAAGTGCATGATGTTGCGCTTCGATTCCTCACGGCTCAGCCCCAGATCCTCGAGGATCTTCATATCGGCCTTGGGATTGACCAAACGCAGATTCTCTTCGGGAGTGAGATAGTCGATCAGATTATGGTCCTGGAACACCAAGGACACGTGCTCGCGACGGTGCTTTGAATAACCCGTCGTAGCTATATCCTCACCCTCGAAACGGACCACTCCATCAGAGGGGGCATCCAGACCGGCCAACAGGGACAGCAGTGTGCTCTTTCCCGCTCCCGATGGACCGGTGATCGCATACATCTTTCCGGATTCGAAATCAGCGTTCACGTCCGAAAGAACGCGGATCTTCGCCGCGCCATATGAGTAATTGACATGGTCCAATTGCAGACAGATAGTCATGATTAATATCTCCTAACGCATAGAGGAAAGAATGGTTTTCGGGGATTTGGCCAGCACTGCGGCGCACGACACGGCAAGCGCAATCGCGATGACCGCGCATCCGAGCAGCAGGATGAGCAGCGTCTGTTCTGGCGGCAGAGCCTCCACCTGCAATGATTCAAGAGGCGCGACTCCAGAATCGTGCAGCAGAAGCGAGGACACGTATCCAGACAATAGGGAGCCCGTGCCCAGCGAGCACAGGGCTGCGACCACAGCCATGAGACCGGTTTCGATTGCGAACTGGGCGATAATCTGCATCTTGCCGATGCCGAGAGCCAGAAGGGTGCCTATCTCATGAATACGTGAGCGGATCCAGAAGACAAGCGCCATGCCCAGTACCAACACATCAGCCAAGCAAACGGACAACAGCACCATACGAACCAGATCGCGCACCGTTTCCACCGACTGCAGCACGCCGGAAAGCCGCGCCGAGTCATCGGTGACGCCATACTTGCTTCCAGCGATTTTTTTCGCTTGGGCCACTGCGGCGGAGAGAGCCTGCGGATTATCCGAAAGACACCGGATCGTGCCGACCCGTTCCTCTCCAGTCAGCGCGGAAACCACTTGGGCACCCGCATAGATAAGATTCTCCGATGCGTCCGATGGCATAGGGCTCTGTGCCTGCACATTGCCAGAGAAGATTCCGGCCACGCGAACGGTGGAATCGCGGTCTTCCTGACTGAGCCGGAGTGTTGATCCCACCGATAGCCCATTCTCACGTGCGAAATCCCGGTGAATCAGTACGTTCCGGCCATTACCTGAAATGTGGTGTCCTTGTTCCAACCGGTACAGACCGCTTTGGAACTCTTCGGACAACGAGGAGTCAGTGGTGCCCAGCACGCTGACCTGCGTGGATAGACCGGAATCCAGCCGAGGACCATGTTCGGGGACAACCGGATGCGCTCCATCCACCCCTGCCAAGGTCTTACGCTCGTAAACGGTTTTTCCTACGCCGGGGATGCGCGAGAACCGGCTCGCTTCCTTTAGACTTGCAGGATTCTCGCCTGTGTCGACAGTAAAACCTATTCCCATGCTTCTGCCGATATCGTCGGACATTTTCTGAAGTGCCGTTGACACTCCAACCTGAGCCACAAGACTGGTGAAAACCATCAGCATCAGCAGTCCGATGATTCCGCTGCGTACCGGTTTACGCACGATTGCCAGCGTGGCACGATTCCACACGTTCATGCCCGTCATCGGAGCTCCGACAGGCTTCGCGGCGACTTGCGCAGCATCGGTATGCACGATATGGCGACGCATACCAGCATCACCGCCAGCAGGCCGAGCGACACATACAGTACGGCAGTCGTGTCGATCGATACCGTGAGCGAATCCAAGGTACGAACCGACATATTGGATTCGAGATCGCCGCCAACCTGCCCCATGCTGCTCAGCTCCTTCGCCGCGGAGGCGTTCACGGAACGGAGGGCCGAAGTGCCAAGCCATTGGGCCACTCCTCGTGCGCACAACCATCCGAGGGCCAGGGACGGCAGACCGATCAGAATCATCTCGGTTAGATATTGGGCGATCAGGGATGGCTTGCCGATGCCAAGGGACACCAGTACGCCCATCTCCTGACGTCGGTCGTTCATCCACAGTAAGAGCATGAGACTGAGAACTATCACGGCCGAAATGGTCACGCCGATCAAAGCGCCGAGCATCATGGAACGCACACCTCGGGCGGCATTCAGCATGCTCGACGTATATTGGTCATTGCGTGTGATCTGGTAGTTGTTCCAATCCACTGGAAGCTTCTTCGCCGCTTCCATGGTTTTCTCCACGTCGACACCCTTGTCCAGAACGAAAGTGGCATCCTGATATATTTCCTTGCCGGCCTTGTACTGGTACAGAGTACTTGTAGTGTCCAAATCGGTGTACACAGTGTTGGAGGTGAGTTCCGCGCGGCTGGATACCTTTCTGTCGCTGTCTCCTTTGAATATTCCAACGATGGTGGTTTTGACGGTTGCCGTCGAATGCGACTCATTGTCGGCATCATATGGATTGGCCTTGAGCGTGAGGGTATCGCCGACTTTAAGCCCATTGGTTTTGGCGAGATCCTCATGGACCATCGACATATGCTTATCGGATGCCTTGAGATGACGTCCGTCGACCATGCTGAGCGTGTGCGACGTGAACACATTGAGTTTTGACGAATCGTTTGTGCCTATGACGTTGGCCGTATTGCCGAACTGCTGTTCTTTCTCCGCATCGTAATCATCGCCGCCGGGGACCTTCACCACGCTGGCTCCCACGAGATCGGCGGTGACGTTCTGCCTGACCATGCACGAGCCAACCCCGGACAGCTTCGAGATTCGTTGCACATCAGCGGGACGAACCATTCCGCCTCCGCGAGGTGTCAGCATGCTGCCTTGCAGGTTACTGGCCAGCACGAATCCGCCGACCGCCTGTTTCTCAATCTGTCCGGCCTCATGTTGCGCTGCCCGAGAAACTGCGGTTGCGGACAGCATACTCGCCGTTATGATGGTCAGCACAATGAACAGCACTGCGGTGCGCACTCGCTTTCTGAGCACATAGCGCGCCGCTCGTGAGATGAATGTCATTAATACCCCCTGTGAAGCTGGGACCTTCTCATCCGAAACAATGAAATCTAATTCGATTCTTCGATTGGTCATTCGCCAAAATACATGGTTCACCTCGGAACATGGCAAGATATGCCTTGAGCGAAAAAACGAAACAACATTGGTTGCATTATGCTCCGGGACATCGGTCGTTTTGTTCATTTGACAAACTTTGAACGGCTATAAAACAGTGCATATACCAATGGAGGCCCCAATCGAAATTGGGGCCTCCATCAGAGAGAAAGGAAGGAGTGGCAAGTATTGGTTATTTATTCGGTCAGAATCTTGGCCTTCTCGTTGACGCTTCAACCGTCTCGACCGTCTTGACTTCCTCGTCGGGGATCTCACCGGCCGCGAGCTTGGCTTCGAGCTGCTCGACGATTTCGGCGTGCATCTTCTCGTTGATCTTCACCTTGAAGGCGAACATCAGGCGGACTCCACCGTCCGCGGCTGTTGCGTTGCTCATTTTTTTCTTCTCCTCTAAGAGAGTTGGAGCCGAGATCACCCATTGATCTTGTATTGCAATACGCCGTTTTATAAACGGCTTGGTCTCCTACATGTTCGACGGTCACGAATTCGTGCTGCGTCGCCCGGCGATCACCACATTCCGCGCGCTGACGGACAACGACCGTGGCGCCGGACATGGATTCGAGCGAGCCCAGTGGATGACGGCCGGCCGTTACACCCGTTGCGTGGACAATGTCATCGAACAGGTCGATGAAGACACGCTCAAGGCCGTATACACGTATGAGCTTGCCACGCCGCGCACCAGATCCGTGGCGGGCACATATCCTGCGAACACGAACACGCCGAACGTGCCACCGTCAGCAGGTTTCCACGTTTCGGTTTGGCCGGTAGCCTGGTTCAGGATCGAAGCTTCGCGTAAACCGCCTTGCCTGGCGGTGGCACCTTCCAACTCGATTTGGTAACGCACGTCGATTTTCGGATTGTTTTTAGCCGCGGCGGCCACTGTGGCGTCGCAAGTGAAGTCCTGCTCCCGCACGAGAAAGGTGACTTTGGAGGCGTATGTGGTCAGGAACACGGATTATTCCTCGGCTACTGCGAACCCTCCGCCGGCCACCAGTACTTCCTTGCCGGCAAAGAACTCGCCATCGCAGGTGGCGCAGTAGGCCACACCGCGACCAGCGTATTCGGACTCCCCTTCAAACCCTAGTTTGCGTGGGTTGGCACCGGTGGCGATGAGAATTTCGTTATACTTCCTGCTATTCCCCTCATGTGATTGCGGAGCAAGACAGGCTTTAGATTTGCGATTATGCGGCAAAGGATTGCAGATATGAGAAGACCCCGGGAGCCGTCAGGCTCGACCGGGGTCTTCATATTATTAAGTCGAATGCGGCGGCGTGCTACTCTCCCACACCCTCTCGAGTGCAGTACCAT
>OLSK01002269.1_pt1 | contig 12466 bp, 9 predicted proteins | sample 1672781 | NCBI WGS metagenome assembly OLSK01 (sample SAMEA3136723, study PRJEB25190) | human gut metagenome | biome: human gut; feature: human-associated habitat; material: faeces | place: Austria | collected 2013 | reverse complement strand
CTCCCACCGTTTATTCGTTTTTAAAGAGTGGGACAAAAGTGTTTCTTACTTTTGTCCCACTCTCTTAGTATTGCACATTCAAATTAGGTAACTGTTCTTATTGATTCGCCAACCATGCTTTCGCTTCTGACAATGCATCTGGAATACCCGCTGGATTTTTTCCACCTGCTTGAGCCATGTCAGGTCGACCACCGCCACCGCCGCCAACTTTTGGTGCGATTGCTTTGATCAAATCGCCAGCTTTCAAACCAGCTTCATTCATTTCTTTTGTCATCGCAGCCAATAAGCTGACTTTTCCATCCTGTTCGTTTGCTAGAACAAGGATGTCGGAAATCGCTTTTTGTTTCCATTGGTCTGCTAATTGACGCAATTGGTTCATGTCTTTCACTTTGACTTGAGCTGTGATTATTGTTTTTCCATTGATTGTTTCGCTATTCTTGAATATATCGCCTGCTTGTTGATTTGCCAACTTGCTAGCCAATTGTTCATTTTCTTTTTGCAGTTCTTTCAGTTGTTGTTGCAATTGTTCTGTTTTAGACACTACTTCTTTCAACTGAGGAGATTTTACGATTGCAGCGACATCTTTCAACTGTTGTTCTTCTTCTTCAAGAAGTTCATATGCTTCTTTACTTGTTACTGCTTCAATACGACGAACACCTGCACCAATACCAGACTCAGAAACGATTTTGAATATCCCGATATTTTCAGTATTTGCTACATGCGTTCCGCCACAAAGTTCGATCGACCAATCACCCACATTGACTACACGGACTTCACGACCATATTTTTCACCAAATAGCGCCATAGCTCCCATGTTTTTAGCCGTATCAATATCCGTTTCGATCGTTTCGACTGGAATAGCTTCCCAGATTTTTTCATTGACGATTTTTTCCATTTTGATCAATTCATCTGTTGTGATTTGACCAAAGTGAGTAAAGTCAAAACGTAAGTGGCCTGGAGCAACTAATGAACCTGCTTGATTCGCATGTTCTCCTAATACTTCTTTTAATGCTTTATGCAATAAATGGGTCGCTGTATGATTTTTGATGATTCGATTTCTTCTAGGTGCATCGATCAATAAATGGTAGACTTGTCCTTCTTTGATCGTTGAAAGAACCTCGACCGTATGCATAAATTGACCATTTGGTGCTTTTTGTACATCAACGACATTTGCCACAATATCACCAGAGGCATCAATGATCCAACCAGTATCTGCTACTTGTCCACCCATTTCTGCATAGAATGGTGTTTCAGCAAAAATAAGTTGTGCTTCACCTTCTGTAAGCTCGCTTACAAGTTCTTCACCTTTGACGATCACCAAAAGTTCGCTATTTGATTCAATATGATCATAGCCGACAAATTTACTTTCAACCTTGATATCTGTCAATAAAGCAGATTGTACGCCCATAGATTTTTCAGTGCTACGCGCAGAGCGGGCACGTTCTCTTTGTGCTTCCATTTCTTTTTCGAAGCCGGCATGATCTACTTTTAGCCCTTCATCTTCCGCCACTTCTTCTGTTAATTCGACTGGGAATCCATAGGTATCATAAAGTTTGAAGATATCTTTTCCAGAAAGTGTTGTGCCGTTTTCTTTTTTGACATCCGCGATGACTTGATTCAGGATCTCCAATCCTTCATTGATTGTTTCATTAAATCGTTCTTCCTCTGTCCGAACCACTTTTTCAATGAATTCTTTTTGTTGAAGGACTTCAGGATAATAACTAACCATGATCTCTCCAACAACTGGCACAAGGTCATATAAAAATGCTTTTTCGATCCCTAATTTTTTGCCATGCATCACAGCGCGACGTAGTAAGCGACGTAGTACATAACCGCGTCCTTCGTTAGATGGTAAAGCTCCGTCTCCAATAGCAAAAGACAATGCACGAATATGATCGGCAATAACTTTATAAGAAATATCTGTAACAGGATTTTCACCGTATTTTACTTGCTTACTTAATTTTTCTACCGCATGGATGATCGGTAAGAATAAATCTGTTTCGAAGTTCGTTGGAGCATCCTGAACAATGGAAACCATCCGTTCAAGTCCCATCCCCGTATCAATGTTTTTATGTGGCAATGGTTCAAATGTATTATCTGGTTTGTGGTTGAATTCAGAAAAAACAAGATTCCAGATTTCTAGGTATCGTTCATTTTCCCCACCAGGATAATTTTCAGGATCATCTTCTGCTAAGTCATTATAAGCTTCTCCGCGATCATAGAAGATTTCTGTATCTGGACCACATGGACCGGCACCGATATCCCAGAAATTATCTTCCACGTCAATGATATGATCCATTGGTAACCCAACTTCTTCATGCCAAATACGTTTTGCTTCTGTATCTTTGGGATAAACAGTCACATATAGTTTCTCAGGATCGAAAGCCATCCATTCAGGACCAGTTAAAAATTCCCATGCCCAGTGAATAGCTTCATTTTTAAAGTAATCCCCGATTGAAAAGTTCCCTAACATCTCAAACATCGTGTGGTGGCGAGCTGTCTTCCCAACATTTTCAATATCGTTCGTACGAATCGATTTTTGCGCATTTGTGATTCTTGGATTTTCTGGTACGACTGAACCATCAAAATATTTTTTTAGTGTTGCAACCCCAGAGTTGATCCATAATAAAGTTGGATCATTCACTGGAACTAACGATGCACTCGGTTCGATTGTATGCCCTTTTGATTGAAAGAAATCTAAAAACATTTGTCGAACTTGCGCACTACTTAATTGTTTCATTTCATAACCTTCTTCCTTGATTTTAAAGTACAAAAAAACACCATCACAGCCAAGGACGAAAACTCGCGGTACCACCTTGATTGCAATGATGTTCGATCATTACCTCTTAAACTCGATAACGCTGAGTGGCGTTGATATTGCTATCAAGAGAAAAAAGGGAGCAATTTGGATGTAGACTATTCTTTTTCCAGCCTAGAAAGAATTTTCTGTCAGTCTTTGAACAAACAAACCATGTCCTTTTCGTACCTTATTAGTATACGTATTCTCATTTCTTCTGTCAACAACTCTCGAAGATTTCTTTCATTGTTCCATAAACATTTTTTGTTCAAATAGCTTTGAAAGATTATAATCACAAGAAATCCTTTCAAAAAGAGAAAGCAAGCTTGCTATTCATCAAGAAAAGCAACAGCCTTATATTTATCCAAAACAACAGTAAAACACCTGACAGATCAAGGTAAATTGGTATCTAAAATCTAGATAACACAACACTAACACTCAGTATTATTGATTCAATCTATTTATCCTAGCTTAGAGATTGTTAGATTTACAAGAAAAAAGCGAGCCAGGATGACTAGCTCACTTTTGAAGTTTTATTTATGTGAATTTTTCTTGTTCTTCTTAGCAGTTCTTGTTTGTTGTCTTCGTTCGATCTTGCGTTCTTGTTTGTTTTTCTCCGCAATTGCCCAATCGATTTTTTTCTTATATCCTGGTTTGATTTTTTTCTTTTTCTTTTTCACAAGACCAATCAATGTTGGATCAAGAGTATCTTTTGATTTTTCCCGTTTCGTTCGGCGGTTTCGATCATACGTTTTAACGATTTCGTCATTCTTGATCTCCATCGGTTCAAACGTCACACCGATTTTTTCAATACCATCGATTGCTTGTTCATCACTTGGAGAATATAACGTGATTGCTGTTCCTTTCAGCCCATTACGTCCTGTACGACCAACGCGATGGATAAAGAAATCTAAATCATCAGGAACTTCCGCATTGATGACATGGGACACTCCTTCGATATCGATTCCACGAGCAGCTAGATCCGTAGCAACAACATATTGATACTCTAAGTTTTGTACCTGACGCATCACACGTTTTCTTTCTCGAGGTGTGATTCCCCCATGAATTTTTGCGACTTTAAGACCTTGATTTTTCAAGTAGTCCGCAATTTCATCCACATTTTGCTTAGTATTTGCAAAAACGATTGCCAGATAAGGATGACCGATCGTTAGCAATTGATAGATCATTCGATTTTTATCTTTCCCTTTAGTTGAAATCAACCAATTTTCAATATCTTCAGAAATGACTGCTTTTGGTTTGATTTCTTCAATGATTGGATTGACCATATACTTACGTAAAAATGGACGTAGTTTTTCAGGAATCGTTGCTGAGAACACTAAGAATTGCAGTTTTTCAGGTAAACGACTGGCAATTTGATCGACTTCATTTAAAAAGCCCATATCTAATGTCATATCCGCTTCATCCACTACAAAAGCAAAAGCTGTGTGGATCTTCAACGCTTGCTCATTCATCATATCTAAAATTCTACCTGGTGTACCAACTACAATATGGGGTTGTTGGTGATGCAAACGATTCAATTGACGTTGCTTGTCTGTTCCGCCGACAAAATTTGATACACGGACTTCTGGACTTGAAAATTTCGCAATCTGACTAGCAGCATCATAGATTTGCGTTGCAAGTTCCCGACTAGGGGCAGTGATCACCACTTGAACTTCTTCTTTTTCAGCATTTATTTTTTCAAATAATGGCAATAGGAATGTGTGTGTCTTCCCTGAGCCAGTTTGTGATTGACCAATGATATTCTTCCCTTTAGCGATCAATGGGATCAATCGTTCTTGGACTTCAGTGGGTTGTTTGAACCCTTTTTCCATCAATGCTTCATTGATATATGGTTTAAAATGGAATTGTTCAAAATTACTCATTTTAGCACCTCTTCTCTTTCATTTTTTCACGACTTTCGAATTATAACACATACGGGCATTTTTTGCTTCCTTATTTCAAGCTCTGCCTCCCTGAAACTTATTGTTTATGCTTGTCTTCAATCGTACTGATCGTATGCGTATGGCTTGCCTTCTCATAAAATAAGACTCGTTTTTTTCGGATAAAAGATAGAATGATGTTCAAAACGAAAATAAATTGTGCAAACAAAATCCCAAGATATATAAATACTGAAGTCATCTGAGTCACACCCGTTGTATGATTAGAGATTTCTTGCACTAATTGTGCGGTCCAGCTTAAACCATAGAAAATAAAGTAGAGATACGCATAGCGGACAAACAATGATTTGAAGCGAAGTTTTGAGTTATCATCTGCTACGATCTTTATACGAACGATTCTCTTCCCAAGGGTTCGCCCATTAGTCAAATAAGGTACTAGCATAAAGTATAAGATGACTTCAATAAATATCCATCCACCACTTGAAGTGATACTTCCTATTTTAAAAGCCGCTTGCAATAACAACGTAATGATAAAAGTCAAAACAGACAAGAAACCCCAATCAATCAAATAGGCGACCAACCGTCTAGTAAGCGAAACCGTCTTCCCTTTTTCATATGAGATTTCATCCATTCGTGCTCTAGTTGGTAACATAAAGGTGAAAACTGGTTCGATGATGAAGCCCAATGCGCCACCGAGGGTATTTGCGAGGAGATCATTTACATCAAATAAACGATACGGTCTAGGATAGATAAAATAAAGACCGCTCAGCTGTGTCAACTCAAAAAACAATGAGAGACAAAAGCTTGCAATGACAGTTTTGATAAAAGAAAAACGGAAATAGTACCTTAAATAGATACCAAAAGGCACTATCAGTAATAAATTGAACACTGGCTCTAAGAAAACACTTTGTCTCATCGCGGGCAAGTACGTACTTGGATCTGATAAAACTAAGACTGTATTTTGTCTAAAATGTTCCCAAGTAGCGAATAAGTGCAATTCCATTTTTGGCCCTGTCATCTGTGCCACAGCTTCTTTCGTAGGTAATGGCAAAATCACCAAAAAATATGCACATAGTAAATAAAAGACAAATGAGTACAAAACAATTGCTCTCGTTAAAATAAATGTTCCATACTTTCGATATTCATAAATAAAGAAAACCGATGAGATCGCTAATGCTAAAAACGGAAAAACAATTAGCGCAAATCGTATCGGTTCAATATAACTTGACATAAAAATCCCCCCCACCAGATGTATATTTATCTTATCAGTACCGTTACAAAATATGCAAGTAATGGAGGTATTATTTTTAAAATTAAATCAATTGAAGTATGATAAACATGAAGGGAGGAATGAACAATGTTGAATATCTACTTTGTTTTTGGGGTTCCTATGTTTTTATTGATTCTTTATTTTGTTTTTGCGTACATACGCAAAAAAACGACTATCCACTATCTAGGCTTTATCCTCCTGATCATCTCAGGATTTATGCTGGTTTTCAACCTTCAAACGTGGCAACAGGCCTTACAAGAATTGGATCAATTCTCAGTAAAAGCTCTTTCTGAAAGAGTAGGTTATCCGATCTATCTGATTTGGGTACCTATTATCATTGCGATTTTTTTGATCATACTCAACCTTTTGCGGGCGTTTCGCCGCTTCAACTACTTAAAAAACAAAACATAAAAAAACGACTTTGTGTGATTAGGCAGCTTCCTAATACTCAAGGTCGTTCTATTTTTGATTAGTGTAATGTGATCAGTGCAGATTCATCTCGATACCAGGTCCTAATGGAATATTGAATACATAGAAAAGAATGAACAAAATCACCCATGTAATAATCAAACCGACTGAGTGAGGCAACATCATCGAGATGATCGTTCCCACACCCGTTTTTTTCTGATACTTTGCCGCAAATGTCACGATCAGTGCAAAATAAGGCATCAATGGTGTAATAATGTTGATTGGAGAGTCTGCTACACGGTAAGCGGCTAAAACAGCTTCTGGCGCAATCCCCAATTGATACAATAATGGAACAAAAATAGGCGTTAAGATTGCAAATTTTGGCACAGCTCCTACCAATACAAAGTCAAGCAATAATACTAACGCTAAGAAACTGAGTAACAATGCCAAACTACTTAAATTCATTCCTTCGATGATCGTCGCCGAGTTTACTGCCCAAACCGTTCCTAGATTGGTAAAATTGAAGTAAGCAATAAATTGGCTGATGATCAATAGCAAGAAGATCATCCCACCTAAGTTACTAAATACTTTGATGATTGGCATAACGACGTCTAAACTTGATTTGATCTTGCCAATTGCTTTTCCAAAGCAAACAGCTGGAACCAAAAAGACGATCAGGATCAATGAAATCAAACTATCCATGAAAGGCGTAGAACCAATCAATTCTCCAGTTTCTGGATGGCGCAACGCTGCTCCTTCTGGGATCGTGATCAGCAAAATAAATGTCAATACAACTAAAAAGCCGACCAACGCCCAACGCAACCCTTTTGATTCATCCTCGAGTTCGTCATTTGCAATGGCTTCCTCTTCTTTGAATGTTCCTAAACGTGGTTCGATCAATTTTTCATTGATCAGTGTACAAACGATGACGATCAACACACTAGAAACAATCGAAAAATAAAAATTAGCCATCAAATCAACAGAGTAACCCGGGTTTATGATATGTACAGCATCATTCAAAATCTCAGTAAGCATCCCGTCTATCGGTGTAATGACAAGATTGACACCGAACCCGCCTGAAACACCAGCAAACGCCGCCGATAGACCAGCTAAAGGATGCCGTCCCACTTTATAAAAGACTGCTGCGCCTAGTGGGATCAAAACCAAGTAACCCGCATCAGAAGCGATACTTGACATAACTCCTAGTAAAACTAAGACTGCAGTCAAAGATGATTTAGGAACAACTTTCACTAATTTGCGGATCATCGCACCAATTAACCCTACTTCTTCCGCAAAACCTACGCCTACCATTGCCACTAAAGTCACACCAAGTGCTTGAAAACTCATTAGATTTGAAACCGTTGAAGTTAAGATAAAGCGAATACCTTCTCCGCTAAACAAACTCTTTACGTGAACTGTCGTTGATTCCAACTGTCCACTATCTGAATTAAATACTTCATAAGTGGCATTCTGCCCCATCATTTGAAAAATTTGCGATAGTACAGCCACAAACACGATGAGCATCAAGAAAATAATTGCGGGATGTGGTACACGATTCCCCAGTTTCTCTACACCATCTAAAATTTTATCTAATTTTGAATGATTCTTTTTTACGCCTTCTTTCATTATTTTTATCTCCTTTAAAAGTAGCCAGTTGGCAAAGAAGTTGACTCTTCCTTAAACTGATGAACAAACTTACTTGATAGTAATCCCTATAGGAATAGCTTCATTTGAATGAAACATATCAAATGAATAGTGCCCATCATAAAAAGGACTTGATCTTCTACCCGCTATACCAACCAGCTCATCTATCCATTCTTTTTATTGTTTTCCAAATAATTGTGCTGCAATTTTTCTACCAGTTGGCGTATCCGCTAATCCACCTTCTGCTGTTTCTTTGAACATGGTTGGCATCTTTCTTCCCACTTGATCCATCGCTTGTATCACCTCATCTGCGGGAATCGCACTCTTGATACCTGCTAAGGCCATATCTGCCGTTAACAAAGCAAGTGACGCCCCCATTGCATTTCGTGTGATACAGGGAATCTCCACTAGTCCTGCGACCGGATCACAGACTAACCCCATCGTGTTCATCAAAGTCAGTGCTACGGCATGACCGCATTGTTCAGGGGTACCCCCAGCAAGCTCAACGAGGCCTGCACTTGCCATTGCACTAGCAGAACCAACTTCTGCTTGACAACCTCCTTGGGCACCACTTATGGACGCCTGATTGGCAATTGCTAATCCTACTGCTCCTGCAGTAAACAAAAAGTTGACTTGCTGATTTTCATTCACCCCATGGACTTCTTTCATCATTGTAATGACGCCAGCACATACTCCGGCACTTCCAGCGGTTGGAGTTGCGCAGATCACACCCATCGATGCGTTTAATTCATTCGTTGCAATAGCGTTCCTTGCTGCTTGCAACGTATTTTTCCCGCTAAAAGGCGACATTTTTTCTAAATAATCAGTGAGCTTCGATGCATCACCACCTGAAAATCCCGTCATAGAGGCTACACCAGTCAAGCCTTTTTCTACTGCTTGTTCCATTGCCACTAAATTTCTCGCCATTTCTCCCCAGATCTCTTCTTTTGTCCGTCCGCTTACTTTCATTTCTAAATCAATCATCACTTCAGCCAGACTACTATCAGCTGCTAGAGAAATCAGTTCAGCTATTGTTACCATTCTTTTATTCTCCCTCACTGTCAGCGACATCACACTTTCTATTGGACTAAACGGTAAATAGCATCTGCATAGATAGCAGTCGCTTGATAGATATCTTCGACATACATATATTCATTTGGTTGATGCATTACATCACGGCCAGGGAAAAGAGCGCCAAAAGCACAACCTTTTTCTAGAACTCTGCCATAAGTACCCCCGCCAATCGTGCACTCGTCTCCTTTTTCACCTGTATGTTCTTCATAAACTTCCAACAATGTTTTGATAAAAGGATCTTCTGCAGAAACATAATGGGGCAGTTTGATATCCCCAATGATTTTTGCTGAAACAGCGAATGGTTGTAACAATTCACTTATCTCTTGTAAAATTTTTTCATTTGTTGTTCCTTTTGGATGACGAATATTGATAATGATTTGCTTTTCATCAGTATCATATCTGAATACATTGGCACTTGAAGTCACTTGACCCATCACTTCATCTTCCCAATAAATATTAAGTAAATGTCCATTGAAATCTTTATGTAGATAGTTGGCAATCACAGAAAGGTAATTTGACCCGTCCGCATCAAATTGATAGCGATTTAAAAATTCACCTAAATAAGCAGCTGCATTGATTCCCTGTTCAGGGTCTTGCGCATGGACTGCTTTTCCAGTAATTTTGAATGTTGCGATATCCTCCGCTAATTCAAATGTACCTTTCAACTGGTTTTCTTCTAAAAAACGATCAAAATCATGTGCCAGTATATCGATCAACTCTAGTTTTATTATATTTACGACCGCAACAGCCTCGCTAGGTACCATATTTGAACGTAACCCCGAAGTAAAACTTGCCAATTTCAGCTTACTCGCTTCACTTTTTTGACTTTCAAACGATAATTCACAGGAGATGATACCCTTCTCTCCATTGATGATCGGAAAGTTTGCATCTGGTGAAAAGCCAACTTTTGGTAGTTCTTCTACTTCTTTATAGCGATGGATACCTGTCCATTCACTTTCTTCATCTGTTCCGAAAATAAAGCGGATTTTTTTATTGATTGGCAGATTCAATTTTTTGATCAGTTTTACAGCGTAGTAAGCAGCAAGTGAAGGTCCTTTATCGTCACTTGACCCTCGGGCAAATAGTTTTCCATCTTTGATGACCGGCTCAAAAGGATCGGTGTCCCACCCCTGACCAGCAGGAACTACATCGACATGTCCAAGAATCCCGAACATTTCTGCTTCTTCAGGTCCATGATCGATATGTCCAGCTAAATTACCGATATTTTTCGTTTTGAATCCATCTCTTTCGCCAAACGCTAATACTTTTTGTAATGCTAAAGCTGGTCCAGGTCCTAAGGGATATTCTGCCGTTCGATGTTCAATATCTCGTACGCTATCGATAGCCAAAAGTTCTTTTAGATCATTCATTAATTCTTCTTTTATTGACTCTACTTCATTTTGCCAATTGATTTTCATAGTAACCTCCTGATGATTCATAGTTATATGTGTTGGATCGTCTCTGTTTCGTTATATTCTTCTGTTTTACAGATCTCAATGTTTCCACCACCAATTGAGATACCAGTGACAGCTACACTTTTATTGATCGATTTTAAGATGATTTTCACTGTATTGGGATGATCCATTTCTTTTTTTGAAGGAATAAAGCATACCTCGATTCCTTCGTGATAAGCTAGTGCAAACGACTCTCCTAAGTTAGGATCATCAGGCAGCATTCCGAGGAGTCCACCCACTAAGGCAACGTCTGTCCCATGTCCACGATAGGTTTTCCCAAAAGAACCATATAAATAGATATCGACCTCTGTCGGTTTTTCCTGGAACATTTCTCTGGCAAACTTTCCGATCCTTGCAGCACCTGCTGTATGGGAACTACTAGGACCAACCATGATCGGCCCGATAATATCGAAGACACTCGAATACTTAGCTGTCATGTTCTCTCTCCTGGTCCATGTTTTCTCTTCAAATAGATATAAATTGGAATGCCTGCTAATGTTATTGCGATCCCGCTAACTGCTAGCACTGTTTGGGTTACTAAGGTACTAGCAACGATAAAGATCCCGCCCACGATTGCGACCAGTGGGATCACTGGATAGATGGGTACTTTATAGGGCCTTTTCAGGTCTGGTTCTTTTTTTCTTAAAATAATCACGCCAATAAAGACCATCGTGTAAAATATCCAGATAACGAAGACGAGCATATCTGTCAGCATATCAAACCCACCAACCATCATCATCCCTACAGCAATGCTCAGTTCTAAGATACCTGCTACTAAAGGTATTTTCGTCTGATTGGTCAATTTGCCTAGATACTGACTAAATGGTAACCGTTTTTCTTTCGCCATCACGTATGGAAGGCGCATACCAGTCAACGTATAGCCATTGATTGTTCCATAAACAGAGATCAAGATACCGATCGTGACTAACTTACCGCCAAAACCACCAAAAATCATTGTTGCTACTTCACTGGCTGTATTGCTGTTGCCACTGACACCTTCGATTGAAGCAGTTTTTAAAAAGACTGCATTGACTAATAAATAAACCACCATGATACCAATGATTCCTATAGAAATAGCTTTAGGAAGATCTTTGGCCGGCTTCTTCAATTCACCGGCAAGATTCCCCACATGAATCCACCCATCATAAGCAAACATCGTCGCTAAAAGTCCCGCTCCTAATGCCGAAAACAACGGAAGATCTTTCCCTGCTTCAAATGGGAAAAGCTGAAATTCTACTCCACCACTGCGAGATAGTCCAAATAAAACGATCAACAGTAAGGGAATCAATTTGCAAACTAAAGTGATCGACTGAAAGGCGCCGCCCACTTTTGATCCTAGAAAATTGATCAACATGATCGTTACAGCTGCAATGATAGCGACTGGCACGATCAAGGAATTTGTCAAGCCAAAAAGATTGACGAATTGCGTACCGAAAATAATGGATAGTGCAGCGACATTTGCGGGAAAATAAATGATTACTTGCGCCCAACCTAGTAAAAATGCAGCAGTTTTTCCATAGACCCGTTCGATATATTTGATCATTCCGCCTGTTTCAGGTATTGCTGCTGCTAATTCTGCACCAGTCAATCCTGCACAAACTGAAATCACTCCTCCTAAAAACCATGAGAACATATGTAAGCTGACAGAGCCCGTCACTTCGGCGACACTTGCCGCTTTAAAGAAAACTCCAGCTCCGATCACCGTACCCATCACAGTGGATAGAGCAGTAAAAAAGCCCATGGTTCTTTTTAAACCTTCTTCGTTTTCTTCGATATTTAATTGTACTACTTCGTTATTCTCCATCTCCCTTTTCCTCCCTGAGCGTGGGACAAAAGTAAGAAATACTTTTGTCTCATTCTTTAAAACGAATAAACGGTGGGAGCAGAAGCAACTCCTTCGGAAATAAGCCGAAATTCACAA
>OLSK01002252.1_pt1 | contig 12536 bp, 2 predicted proteins | sample 1672781 | NCBI WGS metagenome assembly OLSK01 (sample SAMEA3136723, study PRJEB25190) | human gut metagenome | biome: human gut; feature: human-associated habitat; material: faeces | place: Austria | collected 2013 | reverse complement strand
AAAGTTAACAAAGATAATATAAAAATAAAATTACAAGGTGTAGGATTTTATGTACAAAATAAAGATACTAAAAAATGGGTAAAAGTAGAAAATGACACAGTATCTTATACAGATAAAAAAGAAGATGCAACAGAGTTTATAACAGATAAAAATGGTGAAATTACAATTAAAAATTTAGTTGTAGGTACATATGTAGCTTATGAAACTAAAAACCCAAATTATGGTTATGAAATCATAAAAGAAGGACAAGAAAAGTCAATTACTGTAGATAAAACAGCAGAACTTCAAATTCCAAATAAGCAAAAATACATTAGACTTTCTGGATATGTATGGGTAGATAAAGTTTTTTCAAAACAAGCTTCTAGAAATGATTTATATAAAGATAATGATTATGATTCAAATGATATATTATTAGATGGAATTACTGTGAGATTAATTGATAAAACAACAGGTAAAGTAGTGAAAGAAGCTAAGACAGCTGATGGAGGAAAATACTTATTTACAGATGTTTTAGTAGATGAACTAGGAAATTATTATATAGAATTTGAATATGATGGATTAACTTATACAAATGTAATACCTCATATTGATAAAGATAATGGTTCAAAAGTTGCTGAAAATAGTAGTGTAAGAGATGAATTTAATAAAGGATTCTCAGTAATAGAAGGAAGTACAGAAAGTAATAAAGGTATTACAAAAGATAGTGCTGGAAATCCAAAATATGATTTAAATTATAACATTGACAAAAATAAACATACATCAACGCTTAACAATACAGGATTATATCCAATAAAAGCTAATACAAATGAAACAGGGTATGTTATAAAAGACCACTTTACTCCAGGACAAGAAGAAATTAAGTATATAAATTTAGGTTTATATGAAAGAGAGCAACCAGACATTGCATTAGTAAAAGATTTATATAATATAAATGTTGCAATAAATGGATATAACCATATATATGAGTATGCAAACAGATTTAATAATCAAGGAGAATATGGAGACGGATTTAATGTAGGAGTTAAATTTGGAAATAAATATGGAAACATGTCATATACAAGAGCGATTTATGAAGCTGATAAAGAATATACAAGTTCAGATAAGAGCAAAGAATTAAAAGTATATGTAACCTATAAAATATCAATGAAAAATGAATCTTCTAATTTACAAGTACAAGTAAATAACATAGTAGATTACTATGATTCAAATTATACATTAATAAAAACAGGAACAGGAATTGACGAAAAAGGAAATGTAACAGGAGATATTTCAAACAGTGGTAGTCAAAGTTATAATGATAAATATCAAAAAGTAATTATTAATACAAATTCAAAGATAGAGCATAATAAATCAGCAGATGTCTATGTACAATTCGAATTAAATAGAGATGCTGTACTTAAAATCTTGAACGATAAAGAAAACTTAGATAATGTTGTAGAAATCAATTCTTATTCTGTATTTGATACAGATGGAAAAGTATATGCAGGAATAGATACGGATTCAAACCCAGGAAATGCAGTACCAGGAGATAAAACAACATATGAGGATGATACAGATTCAGCACCAGGTTTAAAATTAGTAGTTGCAGATAAGGCAAGAGAGATGACAGGTAAGGTATTCTTAGATTCTACTTCAAATGAATTAAAGACAGGAGAAGTAAGACAAGGTGATGGAATGTATACAGACGGAGAAAAGGGAATTAAAGATGTAAAAGTTACACTTAAAGAGAATATAGAAAGCGGAAAAGTATATGAAGCAACAACAGATGAAAATGGTGACTTCTATATTTCAGGGTATATACCAGGTGATTACACATTAACTTATACTTGGGGAGATAAAGAATATACAGTTCAAAATTACAAAGGAACAGTTTATGACAAAAATAGATATGATGCAAATGTTACAAATAAAGAATGGTATAAAACAGATGTAGATACTAGATATACTGATGCAATTGATAATTATAATACAAGGGAAAAAATTGATGATGAAATTGCAGAAGTTACAAATAAAACAGCTACTACAATTGATAAAATGGATTCAACAACACCAACAATGGGAATTAGTGTAGAATACACAACAACAACTACAATAGAACCAACAACTGATAAATTTAAAAGTCCAGACTTTAAGATTGAAAATATAGACTTTGGTATTGTAGAGAGAGCAAGACAAGATTTAGCTTTAAGAAAAAGAGTAAATACATTTAAAGTTACATTAGCAAATGGTCAAGTAATCGCAGATATGACAATAGATGAAAAAGGAAATATTACAGGAGAAAGAAATCATGTAACATATATGGGACCATCAAGTACTACTACACCAAAAAATGGACTTGTTAAATTAGAACTAGACAATGAGTTAATTCAAGGAGCAACAGTTGAAGTAGAATATGAAATAAAAGTAACTAATAATAGTGAATTAGATTATGTATCAGAGGACTTTTATAAATATGGAATTAAATCAGGCAATGAAGTTACTATAACACCAACATCAATTATAGATTACTTAGATAAAAATTGGGGATTTGAAGCTGAGAAAAATAAAGAATGGACTGTAAAGAGCTTAGATGAAATTAAAAACATTGTTGCAAAAGAAGTATACGAGAATGAAGATTCAACTATAGCTGACAAGACAATTCTTTACACAGAAAGTCTAAAAGGACAAAAATTAAAACCTACTGAATCAGCAACAGTAAATTTAAATGTTTCTAAAGTACTATCAAATTCAGATGAGATTTCATTAGACAATGAATCAGAAATTACAGAATTGACAAAGGACGGAGGTTCAAAACTAATTTCAACACCAGGAAATTATATTCCAGGACAAGAAGAAACTAAAGAGTCAGACGAAAGTATAGCAGAAACAGTAATCGTAACACCAAGTACGGGTGCTAATCTAGAATTTATTGTACCAATAATGATAGGAGTAATATCATTAGTAATTTTAGGAGCTGGAGTAGTAATAATAAAAAAGAAGACTTTATAATATAAAACCAAAAAGGATTAAATCTGAATAGATTTAATCCTTTTTTCTTTACGCAAATAACTAATTGGAGAGTTTTTTGTAATATAAAAGAGAAATTTGTAATTAAATTGTAAATAAAATTTAAAGAAAGTGTATTAAAACAAGGCTAAATGACTGTCCCTAAAGGTATTACAGATGGAAAATGTAATATTTGGTTAAGCAGGAAAAAACTTATATTGATTTTGAAAACGAAAATAAGTACTATATATAGTAAGGAAAAGTATAAATATTTTAAATATATAAGTCCATTTTTAGATGTATTTAAAGGGGCAGAGGAGGAGCTAGATGAAAAATAAGATTTATCAGAAAATAGTGTTATGTACAACTTTATTAGCAGTAGTTTGTTTAAGCATACTGTTTTTTATGCAATTCATAAGAAATGTTAGTGTTGGTGCAGATAACTCTAGAATGAAATTAGAAGTTAATTTAGATAAATATATTAACTATAATATATCAGATCAAGATAAAGGAACTTTAATACAATACGATGTAAAAGTGGAAAATAACGAAGAAGAGTTAAGAGAATACATTCCAACTAGAGAAAGTGAATTGAATATTGGACTTAATCAAATTGATGGAAAATATCCATATGATGTTAAGGTGGTTGCAAAAAGTACAGAAGCTACAAATGGAAAAACAGAAGAGATACAAGAAAACTATCAATACGATAACACAACAGGAACAGTTGTAATTAAAGCTAGCAATCAAAATGAAAATGGAGAGCCAATTAGTAGTTCAGAACCTAGCAAAGATGCTAAAGATGAGTATTTAGTAATTTGTTATTATGATACATATATTGAACAACCGATTGAAAGAGAATTAGACATTAAAATTTCAGTAAAAGCATCATTATTTGAAGATGATAGATTGGCAAGTGCAGAAGATGAGCTTACAGGTAAAGTTAAAGAAAATATTGGAGAATTAACTAATATATCATATAATACACCGGATATAGCTAATGGATATATAAAATCAAATATAATTAATGGAACAAATTATGATACAGTATATACAGAAAAACAAAGTGTATTAATTAGTAAAAAGGAATCACAAGAAAAAATAAAAATATTAGAAAATAATAATTTTGTAAAAGCAAATAACAATAATAGTGAAACAGAAATTGATGTAGAAAATAAGGGAGATTTAGTTTATAAAAGTACAAAAATAAGAAAAAGCGATGTAACAAGAGTTTTGGGATTAGATGGAGAAATTAGTATATTAGATAATAATCAAAATTTAATTGCAACAATTAATAAAGATACAGAATTTGAACAAGATGGAACTGTTACAATTAACTATGAAAATGAACCACAAGCTATAATAATAAAAACAAGTAATATTCAAAATGAGGGTATTTTAAATATTGAAAATACAAAAGTAATTAAGAGTAGCATGTTAGAGATTAATAATTCTAAAATAAAGACAGTAGGAAGTTTAATAGGGGTAAGAAGTGAGACAATAAATGAAACTGAGCAAGAAATAGAAGTATATAGTAAAGAATATGAAAACAAGATTGATATAAAAGATTCAAAAACAAATGTAACATTAGAAGTAAATAATGATCAATGGACAAATAAGCAACAAAATGAAATCACATTTGATGTATATACAAATGCAAATACTATAAATGATAATATGTTAAAAAATCCAAAAATAAAAATAGAGCTTCCAAGTCAAGTTGAAAAGGTTATATTAGGAAATAGTTCTGTTGTTTATGCAAATGGATTAGAATTGCAAGATCCATATTTGGAAACAAATAAAAATGGAAATATAGTGATTGTAGCTAATTTAATAGGAGAGCAAACTAGTTACAATGATAATTCATTGGGGTTAATAACAGATGTAAAAATATCTGCTACAGTAATATTGAAAAAGGATATTGAGGGAGCAATAGAAAATGTAAATTTAATATATGCAAACCAATATACTTTAGATGGAAGCACACAAGTTGAAGAAAAAAGTAAACAAATAAAAATAGAAAATTATAAAGAAGAAGTATCAAACCAAAGTGAACAAATTATAGCTTCTAATGTTGGAGATACATTGAATACTACATCAGAAAATGTGGATGGATTGAAAGTAGAAGTTGTACCAGTAAGAGGTGATACAACTTTAAAAGATGGAGATACTGTTTATGAAGGAGAGTTTATTAAATATAATATTAAAGTGACAAATACTTCTGATAAACAGATTGATAATGTTAAGGTTGTTGGAACTATTCCAGAAGGTACTGTTTATGGTGAATTGGAAGCGGAATATGAAAATGCTTTTGGAAAATATGAATATAGTTTTGATGAAAATATAAAAGAAAAAACAATACAAATTGGTTCATTGGGAGCGGGAGAAATTAGTACGAACTTCTATGAAGTGAAAATAAATGACTTAGGTGATGGAGAAGAAGAAAAAGAAATTCTAAGTAATATAAAAGTTTATGTAGGAGATGCTGAAATAACGAATTATCAAATTAAAAATATAGTAAAATCAGCGGATGTACAAGTATTTTTAGCTGCAAGAAAAAATATCACAGAAGGAATGTGGACATATGTTCTTAAAGTTAAAAGTAATATTGAAGAAGTAGCAGATTTAAAATTGCAATTACCAAAAGAATTTGTATTAAGAGGAATAACTAACGCCGATAGTTATGGTGATGAGAATTCTAAAGTATATGAAATGCAAGTTTCAGATGACAATCTAATAACTACAAAAATAAATTTAACTACAAAAGAAAAAGAGTATATAATTGTTGGAAATATAGATAGTTTAAAAGCAGAAAATCAAACGGAAGAGTCTAAATTATACTTAAATGCTATTGCTAAAGTTTTTGTAAATAATGCAGTATATTCATCTAATGAAAATAGAATAGAATACAATTATGAAAATGTATCAGTATCTATGACGTCTGATAATGAAGGAGAAGAAATTAAATATGAAGATGAAATAGAATATAAGATTGAGGTAAAGAGCATAGGCCAAAAAGATAGCTATAGTGAGGATAACAATGTAACAACAGTAAATTTGAAAGATTACTTACCAGAAGATGTTATTCCTGTTAGTGTTACTTATCAAAATTGGGAAATAGATAATATTACTGAAAATGAAGAGGCAGAGACATATACAATAAATGATGGATATAAAAAAGTTGAAAGAACAAAAGAGATAAATGGAAGAACAACTGATGAAAAAGGAAATCAATTGCCTGATATTGATATAGATTTGTTTATACCTTTTTATGAAAGTTCAACTGTGATAATAAAATGTAAAGCAGGATTGGTAGAAGAAAAAACTAAAATTGAAAATAATGCTACTGTCTCTGGGGATTATATTCTTTCTAAAACGACCAATACCATTACGCATACGATTCTTCCATATGATTATGAAGATAATCAAGATCCAGATAATCCAGATAATCCAGATAATCCAGATGGCCCGGATAGTCCAGACAAGCCAGATGATAAAAATGAGAAATATAGTATATCAGGGATAGCTTGGTTGGATGAGAATGAAGATGGTAAAAGGCAAACAAATGAAAAGCTTTTAGATGGTATAACAGTAATGTTAGTAAATACTGATAATTCAAGTGCAATAAAAGCAAAACAAGTAACAGATGCTAATGGAAGTTATAAATTTTCAGAATTAGAAAAAGGAAAATATATTATAATCTTTAATTATGATACAGATACTTATTCAGTAACAGAATATCAGAAGAGTGGGGTATCAAGCAGCTTAAATTCAGATGCTACCACAAAAGAAATAACATTATTAGGAACACAGACTAAAGCAGGAGTAACTGATATTATAGATTTAGGTGCTTCCATTCAAAATATAGATATTGGTTTAATAAAGAATAAGATTTGTGACTTAAAATTAGATAAATATATTTCTAAAGTAACAGTAAAAACGAACAGTGGAACAAAAGAACAGTCGTATAACAATACACAGCTTGCAAAAGTAGAGATTAAGTCAAAAGAAATCCAAGGAGCAATTATTGTTGTTGAATATAAAATAGTAATAACAAATGAAGGAGAAATACCAACAAGTGTAAATAAAGTAATTGATTATTTGCCAGATGGTTTAGAGTTTTCATCTGAGTTAAATAAGAGTTGGACAACGACAAAAAGTGGAGAATTTACAAATACAAGTTTTTCAAATCAAAAAATTGATCCAGGTAAGAGTATAGAATTGACGTTAGTAGCTACAAAGACAATGACATCTAATTCTACGGGTACGTTTACTAATATTGCAGAAATAGGACAAATGAGTAATTCAGATGATATAAAAGATATAGATTCAACATCAGGAAATAAAGTAGAATCAGAAGATGATTATTCAAAAGCAGATTTAATTATTTCTATTAGTACAGGTGCGGTACTATATATATCTATTATATTAGGAATAATTTTAATTATTGCTATCGTTGTTTATTTAAATGTGAAATACGGAATTAAAAGAATAACTAAAATTTCAATGTTTGTGATGATAACTGTATTGACTATATTTATTAATGTACAAGATACATTTGCAGCAAATTATAAACCGTGGAGCAGTCTTCCTGAAAGTGCTAGTTGGAAGGAAACTGGAGTACATACCGTAAATGGAAATGGATATTCAGCGTTCACGGCTAGTGGATATGGTATTACCGGATATTGTGCAATGGAGACATTTAATAGTGCTACAGGAGATGGATTAAAAAGGCATTTAGATGGAAATGGAAGATATAATACTATAACATATGATACAGAAGATGCAAAAAGTGATGAAGATATTTTTTTGAAAAAAGTAAATAATGATGAAGATGTGTATGTTGTTAATGATGGTAATAAGCTTAAGATAGGACCATTTAAAATTAAAGGAAATGCTACAAGTTATAAATATACAATAACAGGAAAAGATGAAACAGGAAAAAATAAAACAAACTATAATCCAGAAGTTACTGATGAAACGACTAATAATGGAGTGACGACATTTTACTTGAAGATAAACTATACAGAAGATAGTATAAGTAATGTAAGAGTAACAGGTTATAAAACAGTAACGACAATAAGTAAGAAGTATTATAAAGCTGCATTTGCTTATTACATTCCATATTCTGATGCAGGGACGGGTACTACAACTTGGAGATGTGAAATGGGACACACACATACAAATTGGCCAATTACGTCAGGCTATTATAATTATCCTTATCAAGATGTATTGACATATAATAGATATAAATGGACAGAAGGTGGTGAAAAAAAGTCTACAGATAAATCACATTATGTATCTTGGACAATTAAAAATGGTGATCTTGAAATAATAAAACAAGACAAAAATGACTCAAATGTTAAACTTAAAGATGTAGAAGTAAGAGTACAATGTGATGCAGTAAATTATGATAAAACTTTTAAAACAGGAGAAGACGGAAAGATAATGTTAAAAAATTTAAAACAGGGAACATATACAATCACAGAATTGTCAAATCCACATTATGGTTATACCGTTATGGCTACTGGTAGTGTAAAAGTAAAAGGTGGAATGAAAAATACATGTACTTTGGGAAACCAGAAACAAACAGGAAACCTTAAAATAATAAAACAAGATGCAGATTCTGAAAAAAATTTAGAGGGAGTAAGTTTTAAAATAAAGAAAAAAGACGAAAACAAATACATACAGGTTAAAACAGGTGATGGTTGGAAAAAAGATATTACAGGAATAGTACATGTAGATGATATGCAAACTGTAGATACAGAAAACGAAGCAACAATATTTACGACTAACAGTGATGGAATTATAGAAGTACGAAACATTTTAAAAGGAACATATTACGTAGAAGAAGTTTCAGTTGGAGATATATATTTTGGATATGAAGTAGATGATGATTATATAACTTGGAGTTACACATCAACGGCGAATAAGGATAATACCGGAAGTGGAAAAGGTCATATTGCTACTGTAGAAGTGGTTGCTAGAGCATCTTATAATACAACAGAACCGCCTAGAGAGGAAAATAGAAATGAAATATTAGTATTTAAAAATAAAAGAAAATATATAAAATTGAGTGGATATGCTTGGGAAGACAAAAGAGTTGGTGGTAAAGACAATAAGGCAGGAAATGAAAAATGTGATGTAGAAGAAAACATAGAAAGTAATAAAGAAGAGGATAAAAGGTTAGCAAATGTACTAGTTAAGTTATATAGTTGGGAAGGAAAACTTCTTGGTCAGACTATTACAGACGAAAAAGGTAATTATGTATTTGGAACAAAGTCGATGGCTGATATAAATGGAGATGGTATAATATCTATAGTGGATGTAACTGAAATTACGCGAGTTATAAGTTCGGGAGAAACAAATAAATATACCAATGGATTAATGGATATTAATAATGATGGAAAGATTGACAAAGCTGATATAGAAAAACTTCAAAATATCATATCTTTAAATGAAGAATTGATAGATGTAAAAATAGAAGATATATATAATTCAAAGACAAAAAAAGCTGGGTATATAGAGTTTACATATAATGGATTAAATTATGAGACTGTTAGTGTTAACGTGAAAGAAGAAAATACAAACAAAGTAGCTGAAATAAGTTCAAATTCTCAAAATCTAGTTGATAAGTCTATTGATGGAACGTATTTAGATAATAGAACAAGTTTCAATAAAAGTTGGGCTGTAATAGAAAATAATAAGAAAATAGACAGTGATGGCAATGTAGATACGTTAGATTATAATCATAATAATTATGCAAGCAGTTTATCATATCCAGGTGGAATTACTGGTTATAATGAACAGAAATATCCTATTATTGTAAAAGATAATACTAACAATAATATTTTTAATATAACTGCAAGAACAGAAACAAATGTAGATGAAAATTCGGCATCTAAAAAATTCTTTGGACAAAATAAAACAATTGAAGAAATTTGCAAAGAAGGAAAAGATACAATTAAAAATATTAATTTGGGAGTAAAAGAAAGAGCACAACCAGACTTAGCACTTATAAAAAATATATATAGTGCAAAAGTTACAGTGAATGGATATGAGCATACATATAATTATGAAGATAGATTTAATAAAAATACAGGGGAAAACAAAAAAATAGACGAATTTAATCCTGAAAATAATGAGGAAAAAACTGAAACAAATGTTAGAGTTAAATTTAATCAAAAATATGGGGAAAAATCATTTACAAGAGCAATTTACCCATCAGACGTAAAAGAAACACAAGATAAAGATTTTTCAGTAAAAGTAGTGTATAAAATAACGCTAAAAAATGAATCAGGAGTATTATATTCTAAGATAAATAGTTTAGTAGATTATTTTGACGCACGATATACAATAGAAGAAAAAGGCTCAATTGGCACAGGTTATGAAAATGGTGAGATTAAGGATGAAATTAATTACAAATTAGATAAATCTTATCAAGATGCTAAATATAGAAAGTTGATTATAGATTGCAATACAAAAATAAACCCAAACGAAAGCAATAAAAACATTTATGTAGAATATACATTAACAAGAAATGGTGTAAAAGATATTTTATTTGATAAAAATGGGAACCAAAAAACAAATATAGAAGGACTAGAAAATATTGTTGAAATTAATTCATATTCAACATATAGTGATAAAGATTTTACAAAGAGTTATGCAGGAATAGATAGCGATTCTAATCCAGGTAGTACAATTCCAGGAAATAAAGATACATATGAAGATGATACGGATTATGCACCAGGATTAATACTAGAAGTTGCAAATTCAAGAGAGATAACAGGTACAGTATTTGAGGATAATGCAGTAGATCCAACAGAAGGAGGAACAAATAGAGAAAGATTAGGAAATGGAAAATTTGATGATGGAGAAAAAACGATATCTGGAGTGCAAGTAGGTTTATATAAAGAAGCTGATTTTGAAAATGGAGAGAAATTAAGATCAGGAGTTCAACCTGTTGGAACGACTACTTATGAAGGAGATAATAAGGATTCAACAGGAAAAGATGGAACATTTACGATAAAAGACTTTGTACCAGGAGAATATAGAATTGTATACACCTGGGGAGATGATAAGTATACAGTAGAGGATTACAAATCTACAATTTGGACATCTGCTAATAAAGATGAGAAAGAAAAAAATAAAAAAACTTGGTATAGGGTAAATACAAATACAAGATATTCAGATGCAAAAGACAATTATGCTACAAGATTAAAAATTGATGGCGGAGACACAAGTATAGATAAAAAGGACTCAATGGACTCAATGACAAATTCTATGACATTTGGAGTTGAATTAAAAGATGATATCTATAATAGAGAGACCAGTGGAATTGATAAAGTTACATTCAGCATAGAAAATATAGATTTTGGTGTTATAGAGAGACCAAGACAATCAATAGATGTAACTAAGAGAGCAAAATCAATGAAAATGACATTGGCTAATGGACAAGTAATTGCAGATGCAAAAATAGTAGAAAAAGATGGAAAATTACAACTAGAACAACAAGTAAAAGGTGTAATATATACAGAGCCTTCAGATAAAAATAACCCTAAAAATGGACAAATAAAAGCAGAAATTGATAATGAATTAATTCAAGGCTCGAAAGTAGAAATAGAATATGAAATTAAGGTACAAAATAATAGTGAAATAGATTATGATTCAGAGAAATATTACTGCTATGGAGAAAAGGACGTAGAAATTGTTAAAATTAAGGCTAGTGGAGTTTATGATTATTTAGATAATACAATGATTGCAAATGATGAAAATACAGAGTGGGAGACAATAAAAGATTATAATGAAAAAGTTAGCAAACCAACTGTAATAGAAGAGTACTTGCATAAATACCAATCATCTTCAACAGATGCTTCTGGAAATACAGAAATAAGAATAGGGTATGAAAAATTTGAAGAGCAATATAGTGAAGCGATAGGAAATTGGAGAATAGAAAATATTATAACAGCAAGAAAAAAGAGATTAGCAGATAAAACAATTCTACATAATGCTAATCTTGAGGGAGAAATAGCACCAGGTGAATTTAATATGGCAAGCTTAACGGCTTCCAAGATTTTAACAAATACAGATGAAATTGAATTAAATAATGATGTAGAAATAACTGAAGTAACTAGAACTGCAAAAACGGGAAGAAAAGTAACACCAAAATATACATCTTTATATGATAGAGGCGAAACTGTAACAATTACAACACCTACAGGAGAAAACAAAAACTATATTTTAATTACAATAGTTGCAATATCATTCTTTGTAATATTAGGCACAGGTATAGTATTTATCAAAAAGAAAATTCTAAAATAATACATGATAAGATATCAGGACTGGAAATTCCAGTCCTTTTAAAATTAAAATTAAAATTTATATTGCAATTTTCGACAATATATAATAAAATAAAAATCAAATATTAAAACAATATAAAAAAAATACTAAATATAAATAAAAAAATGTAAAAAACTTTTTCGGTACAGGCTACCAAAAAAGACAAAAACCACAAAGGACAAGTAGTAAAATATATTTAATTTAAAAAAAGT
>OLSK01002251.1_pt1 | contig 12543 bp, 9 predicted proteins | sample 1672781 | NCBI WGS metagenome assembly OLSK01 (sample SAMEA3136723, study PRJEB25190) | human gut metagenome | biome: human gut; feature: human-associated habitat; material: faeces | place: Austria | collected 2013 | reverse complement strand
AGACTATGTGTTCGGCTACACCATCCTGAACGATGTTTCCGCCCGTGATGTGCAGACCGCCCACAAGCAGTGGTACTTCGGCAAGAGCCTCGATGGCTTCACGCCCATCGGCCCCTGCATCGTTACCGCAGACGAGTTCGGCGCCTACCCGCCCAAGCTCGGCATCCGAAGCTTTGTCAACGGCGAAAAGCGGCAGGACTCCAACACCGGCCTGCAGATCTTTGATATCGACCACGTGATCCACGAGCTGACTCAGGGCATGACCCTGAAGGCCGGCACCATCATCGCCACCGGCACCCCGGCAGGCGTGGGCATGGGCATGGACCCGCCGCAGTTTCTGAAGCCCGGCGACACGGTGCGCTGCGAGATCGACGGCATTGGCAGCCTGACCAACACCGTGCGGTGAGCACTGGCATTTGTGCCAAATATCCACTGTGTTTTCCGTCTGTTTGCATGAAAATCCGCAGCGGCACTGCTCTTTTCGGTGCGGGTGTGCTATACTGGCTGTATGAATGAAAAATGCGGCCCCGGGCCGCAGAAGGGGTAAATGAACTATGAAGGAATACGCATTCGGCATCGATCTGGGCGGCACCACCGCCAAGATTGGCCTGTTCAAGACCACCGGTGAACTGCTGGAAAAGTGGGAAGTTCCCACCGACACCTCCAACGCCGGTGAGCACATTCTGAAAAATCTGGCCGCTGCCGTGCAGGGCAAGATGCAGGAAAAGGGCCTTGCCGCCGCTCAGGTGGAAGGCGTGGGCGTGGGCGTGCCCGGCCCTGTTCTGGACAGCCGCATCGTGCCCATTGTCTGCGCCAACCTCGGCGGCTGGGGTGAGCGGAACGTCTCCATCCAGCTGTCCGGCATGCTGGACGGCATCAAGGTGCTGGTGGGCAACGATGCCAATGTGGCAGCCCTGGGCGAAATGTGGCAGGGCGGCGGTAAAGGCTATTCCAACCTGGTAGCCGTTACCTTAGGAACCGGTGTCGGCGGAGGTATCATTATTGATGGCAGGATCCTGACCGGCACCAACGGTGCAGGCGGCGAGATCGGCCACATCACCGTCAACCCCCACGAGACCGCCGTCTGCGGCTGCGGCAAGCGCGGCTGTCTGGAGCAGTATTCCAGCGCCACCGGCGTTGTGCGCTGCATGAAGAAGCTGCTGGACGCAAACCCGGACACCGCCTGCACCCTGCGCGGCAAGGACTTTGAAGCCAAGGACGTGTTCGACGCCGCCCGCGCCGGGGATGCACTGGCTGCCCGCGAGGTGGACGAGATGGCTTCCACGCTGGGCATGGCACTGGCAAACATTGCCGCCACCACCGACCCCGAAATGTTCATGATCGGCGGCGGCGTGGCCCGCGCCGGAGAAGTCCTGTTCACCCCGCTGGTGCGCCACTATAAGGAGTACGCCTTCCAGTCCTGCAAGGAGACCCCCATCAAGGCCGCCAGCCTTGGCAATGACGCCGGCATCTACGGTGCCGTGCGCCTGATCGTGGGTGCCTGATCAGGGAATACCGATTGCTTTCAAACCAGCCAAGCCTGCGGGCTTGGCTGGTTTTGTTTTTGCGGGATATCCCTCCCGTGAAAATAGCGTTTGGAGCGCTCCGCAGAGCTTGTCGGGGCAAAGCCCCTCCATCTGCTAACGCAGACCGCTCTGCCGCTTAAAAGCCCCACTGGGGCTTTCATTGCTGCGCTGCGCTCCGCAAACGCGGTCGCTCCAAACGCGAAAATATAAATATTATTTCCGCTGAAAATGGCTAGAGCGAAGCGGAAGCCATTCCAAATCGTTTTGCCTGTCCAACCCGCACCCCATTTGCAAATTTAAATTGCATCTTTTTTGCGTTTTACGGCGATTTTCAGCAATTTTGCGGCAATGTAAAAAACTTTGCGGATTTTGCTTGACAGGGGGCTGTCCGCGTGCTATCATGAACACATGAACAGATGCTCATATATCGAAACGAAGGGAGAGGACAGCATGACCGGGCTAGAACAGACCGCGCCGGAAAAGGAAACTCAGCCGGTGGAGATGCCGGATGATGAGGTGCTGTACGAACTGGCAGACCTGTTCCGCGTGTTCGGCGATTCCACCCGCATCAAAATTCTGTACGCCTTACACGACAGCGAGCTTTGCGTGCAGGATATCGCGGACGCCGTGCAGCTGAGCCAGTCTGCCGTCAGCCACCAGCTGCGGGTGCTCAAGGATTCCAAGCTTGTGCGCTTCCGGCGGGAGGGCAAAACTGTTTTCTACGCACTGGACGACGACCATGTGCGCAGCATCCTCTCCATGGGGATGGATCATATCGAAGAATGACCGGGCACACGCCCGCAGAAAAGAAAGGCTGGTACTTATTATGAAAAAGACCTACAAGATCGAAGTGGACTGCGCCAACTGCGCCCAGAAGATGGAGGATGCCGCCAACACCGTAGCCGGTGTGGAAAAGGCGACCGTCAGCTTTATGACCCAGAAGATGAAGGTGGAGTTTGCCGAGGGTGCAGACCCCCACGACACCATGGAGAACGTGCTGTCTGCCTGCAAGAAGGTAGAGGACGACTGCGAGATCTTTGATATCTGATGTGCGGCAAAGCTCTCCCGGTCGGTGTGGACCGGGGGAGTTTTTCTGTGGAAAAATCCGCCACTTTTCAACAATTTCCACCGGGTTTTCAACACACTTTGCGAAAAAACCGAAAAAGAAGCGTGGAAAAGCGCTTTTTTACAGGAAAACTGTGTGGAAAACGCGGGTAAAACTGTGGAATACCCATTTTTTGCCGAAAAACCTGTGGAAAACCACCCATTTTTCACCCACTGCACCGCAAACTGAGGAGCGTTGCTTATGAACAAGAAACAAAAAAAGACCCTTGAGCGCATTCTGATCGCCGTGGCACTGGTCATCGTGCTCAAGCTTTTGCCCGCCTTGCCCATGCCGGTAGAGCTGGCGCTCTACTGCATCCCCTACCTTGTGGTGGGCTGGGACGTGCTGCGCAAGGCGCTGAAGGGCATCAAGAACCGTCAGCCCTTTGACGAGTGCTTCCTGATGGCAGTGGCCACCGTGGGCGCGTTTGCACTGGGCGATTATGTGGAGGGCTGCGCCGTTATCATCTTCTACCAGATCGGCGAGCTGTTCCAGAGCGTCGCCGTGGGCAAGAGCCGCCAGAGCATTGCCAGCCTGATGGACATTCGCCCGGACTACGCCAACATCGAGGGCGAGGACGGCAAGCTGGAACAGGTGGACCCGGATGAGGTCGAGGTGGGCACCGTCATCGTGGTGCAGCCCGGCGAGCGGGTGCCCATTGACGGCGTCATCGTGGAGGGTGCTTCTGCCCTGAACACTGCTGCCCTGACCGGCGAGAGCCTGCCCCGGGACGTGAACGCCGGGGACGAGGTCATCAGCGGCTGCGTAAACATGACCGGCCTGCTGAAGGTGCGCACCACCAAGGAATTTGGCGAGTCCACCGTCTCTAAAATTCTCGACCTTGTGGAAAATTCCAGCATGAAAAAAGCCCGGGCAGAAAACTTTATCACCCGCTTTGCCCGGGTGTATACCCCCGCCGTCTGCTACGGCGCACTGGCGCTGGCGCTTCTGCCGCCGGTGGTGCTGCTGCTCATGGGACAGCCCGCCCGCTTTGGCGACTGGGTCTACCGCGCTTTGACTTTCCTTGTCATCAGCTGCCCCTGTGCGCTGGTCATCTCCATCCCGCTGAGCTTCTTCGGCGGCATCGGCGGCGCTTCCTCCTGCGGCATCCTCATCAAGGGCTCTACCTATCTGGAAGAACTTGCCAACACCGGCGTTGTGGTGTTTGATAAGACCGGCACCCTGACGCAGGGCACCTTTAAGGTCACCGGCATCCACCCGGTCGAGGGCGTGACCGACGCCGCACTGGTGGAAGCCGCTGCGCTGGCGGAAAGCTGGTCCAAGCACCCCATCTCCCTGAGCATCAAGACCGCCTACGGCAAGCCCATTGACGCCGCCCGGGTCACGGACGTGCAGGAGCTGGGCGGTCATGGCGTGACCGCGAAGGTGGACGGCAAGAGCGTTGCCGCCGGTAACGCCCGCCTGATGGAAAAGCTGGGGCTGACCGTGCCCGCCGTGGAGGGCGTGGGCACCATCGTGCACATTGCCGTGGAGGGCAGCTACGCGGGCTATCTGCTGATTTCGGACGTGGTAAAGCCCCACAGCGCCGATGCCATCCGCGCTTTGAAGGCCTCCGGTGTGCGCAAGACGGTCATGCTGACCGGCGATGCACAGCCGGTGGCACAGGCAGTAGCGCAGCAGCTGGGTCTGGACGAGTACCACGCCGGTCTTTTGCCCGGTGACAAGGTGGACCAGATCGAAAAGCTGCTTGCCGCAAAGCAGCCTAAAGAAAACCTTGCCTTTGTGGGTGACGGCATCAACGATGCGCCGGTGCTCTCCCGCGCAGACGTGGGCATCGCCATGGGTGCGCTGGGCTCGGACGCCGCCATCGAGGCCGCAGACGTGGTGCTGATGGATGACGACCCCGCCAAGATCGCGCTGGCTATGCGCATTGCCCGCCGCACCCTGCGCATCGTGCACCAGAACATCGTGTTCGCGCTGGGCATCAAGGCGCTGTGCCTGCTGCTGGGCGCACTGGGCATTGCCGGAATGTGGGCAGCCATCTTTGCGGACGTGGGCGTGATGGTCATCGCCGTGCTCAACGCCACCCGCGCCCTGTATACCAAAGACCTGACCAAAAACTGACATAAACGCAAAACAGCCAGACCGGCACTGCCGGTCTGGCTGTTGTTGTTTTGGGGAAATTTACAGCTTTTCCACCATCGCTGCTACGATCTTAGTGGCGGTGGCGACATACTCGCTGATAGAGAACTTCTTCACCACCAGCACCTCGTGGCCGTCCTCGTCGGCGTTGTCGCTCATGGCACGCAGGATGACGCAGGGCACGCCGTTCTTGGCAGCGATCTGGCTTACCGCCGCACCCTCCATCTCTACGCAGTCCGGGGCGCACTTGGCTTCAATAGCGGCTTTGGTCTCGCTGTCGCCCACGAACAAATCGCCGGTGGCGATCTTGCCCACCAGTGCCTTTACCCCGGCTTCGGCGCAGGCGGCTTCGGCAGCGGCGATCAGTTCCGGGTCGCCGGTGTATTCCTTCAGGAACGGCGGGTTCTGGCAGATCATATCCAGCTGGGCGTCGTGGTACAGCACCGTCTTGCCGATGACCACATCCCCGATGCCGATCTTGCTGGTCATGTTGCCCGCAATGCCGGAGAAGATGATCTTCTCCGCGCCGAACTTGGTGATGAGCACCTGCGTGGTGGCGGCAGCGTTGGCCTTGCCCATACCAGCGCAGCACACCACCACCTGCTTGCCGGCCAGCGTACCCTTGTGGTACTCCACGCCGCCGTAGGGCTCAACGGTGACATTTTCCAGCTTTGCACACAGCTGGTCTACTTCATCGGGCATAGCGCCCATAATACCAAAGATCATGGTGGACTCCTTTAAACATTAAACAGGAACTCGATGACGTCGCCATCGTGCACAACATACTCCTTGCCCTCGGTGCGCTGCAGACCCTTGGCCTTGACGGCGGCGTAGTCGAAGTTGTTGGCTTCCAGATCATCGTAGCCGATGACGCTGGCGCGGATGAAGCCGCGCTCGAAGTCGCTGTGGATCTTACCGGCAGCCTGCGGAGCCTTGGTGCCCTTGCGGATGGTCCATGCGCGGCACTCCTTCTTGCCGTCGGTCAGGAAGGAGATCAGACCCAGCAGGTCGTAGCTGGCGGTGATCAGGTTGTCCAGACCGCTGGCCTCGATGCCCATCTCGGCCAGAAATGCCTTCTTTTCCTCGGGGCTGTAATCCGCAATGTCCTCCTCGGTCTTGGCGCAGATGGGAATGTAGCGGGCGCCCTCTTCCTTGGCGCGGGCAGCCACCAGCGGAACGTACTTGTTGTTCTCGATGCCCTCCATCAGGTCATCCTCGCCCACGTTGCAGGCGTACAGCACCGGCTTTGCGCTCAGCAGACCCATCTCGTGCAGCACGGTCTGCTGCTCGGTGTCGGTGGGATCAAAATCGAAGCTGCGGGCGGGCTTGCCGGTGCTCAGATGGTCGGCCAGCTGCTGCAGCCATGCGGCCTCGGCGGCAGCGCCCTTGTTGTTGCCGCTCTTGGCCGCTTTTGCCATGCGGCCTGCGCGGTTCTGCACCACCTCAAGGTCGGAGAGGATCAGCTCGTAGTCGATGGCGTCAATGTCGGCAATGGGGTCCACGGCCTCGGCCTTGGTCACGTCCTCCACCACATGGATGATGTTGTCATCGTCAAAGCAGCGCACAACGTGCACAATGGCGTCGCACTCGCGGATATGGCCAAGGAACTTGTTGCCAAGGCCGGCGCCCTGACTTGCACCCTTCACCAGACCTGCAATGTCCACGAACTCCACGATGGCGGGGGTCTTTTTGTTGGTCTGCCAGATCTCGGCCAGCTTGTCCAGCCGCTTGTCCGGCACTGCCACGATGCCGGAGTTCGGCTCGATGGTGCAGAAGGGATAGTTTGCAGCCTCCGCATTCTTGGTGGAGGTGATGGCGTTGAACAGAGTGGACTTGCCCACGTTGGGCAGGCCGACGATACCTAACTTCATATAAAATACGCTCCTTACACGTTTTTTGGCATAACGATACATCTATCATTATACGCGCTGAACCCCGCCAGCGCAAGGGGGAGGGGCACGGAAATCAATTTTTGCGGCTTGAACCGGGACAAGAGCCTTTTCCCCTTGGGAGATCCGGCGCGCAGCGCCTGAAAGGGCTCCCCAGCCACTTTCTTCCGGACTTTACAAAAAAAGGAAATGAAACAAAGAGAGCATCAAAATGTAAACGTTTTCGGCCGCATTACTGAAAAATACAACATAGAATATAAACAAAACCCCGGTAAAACCGGTTGACACCGGGGGGGTATGATAAACTATTGTCGACAAAACTAATGTATCAATCTTTAAAAATATTGGGCAATTTTTTGGCAAACTTGTCGAAAGGCAAGGACGCAAAGCCATAGGGGCTAAGGTTCGGGGCATTTCCCGGATGATGCCAGCCGGTTGCTTCCGGTTTTTTTGCGGAAATACTCTGCATACCGGAATCGTCCAAAACCACAGGTGTGTTCTTTTCAAGGGCACGCCGGATTTTGCTCGTATCATCAAAGCTGCCCACAAGGTCGGGCGGCTTTTTTATTGTTCTGATGGAAAGGGAGCGTGGAGCCCATGGAGAACAAAAACACAAGCAGAGTAGTCATCGGGGTGCTGGTGGTACTGGTGTTGCTGCTGGGCGGCTACATCGCAGTGTCCGGCGGCAAGTCCGCTGCCACGGCCAACGGCGCGTCCGAAGCAGCCGCGCTGCCCATGGAGACTTATCAGGCGCAGTACGTCAAGCCGGAGACCCCCATCGACCGCAGCAAAAACGTCACCCTGCCGGGCTGGGGCGGCTTTACCATCCCCGCAAAGACCAAAAAGATCACGCAGGGGTTCGAGTTCCATAACCCCGCCGAGAACCTTTGGTACGAGGACTGGGTAAGCCTTGACGGCACCACGCTGGAAAAGCTGGTGGTGGACAGCGGCCAGACCACAGAACTGAGCCATTACCTGCGCTTGGCGGGCATTCAGGCCGAGGTAACAAAGGTGCTGGACGCCGACCCCGCCTATTTTGAGATCCAAAAGACCGACGCCGGGGCGTACACCATTGAGGCCGTCAAGGGCTATAAGGGCGAAAAGACCCTGACCGTGCAGACCGATGACGGCAAGCAGTACACCCTTACCCTGACCGGCAAGGAGGAGTGCTACTACATCGCCTTTGGGTTGTATTTAGAGGACGGCGACGAGCTGCTGTTCCAGTCCGGCCTTGTAGCGCCCGGGTTGTATGTGCAAAAGATGGAGATGACCCGCGCCCTTGCCCCCGGCGAGTACCCGGCCTATGTGGTGTGCCAGCCCTATCTTTCGGACCGCACCACCAAGACCAACAGCGGCATCGTAAAGCTGACACTGACCGTGGGCTGAGCCCCCTTGCGGTGGGCAAGACAGGCAGTGTTGACAATAAAAAAAGAACTGAATTGGGGATCAACAAACCATATGGTGTGAAAGGAGTAGGCAAATCCAAGGCTGACCGTCAGCTGCGGGCCCCATTGCCGAATAAGGATTATGAAATTGACGAAGAAAGCGGCCGCCCTGCTCCTCGCAGCCTCTCTGGCGGTGTCCGTCTGCGCAATGCCGGTGTTTGCGACTGGTACTTCTCTTCCTGGCAGCAAGGGGTCTGGACCGAGTATGACAGAGGTTAAGTACGTGGTAACTGAGGCTTATGAGTGGACAGTTCCGGCATTGATCGACTTTGGTAAGGATGCAGGCGTCAATGAGAAGAGAGAGGTCAATACTACCTTGGATAAAGATGGTACTAATACACCTTCCACTGGTACTGACGGTACAGCACCCAAAGTTATTGTTACTAAGAATGTTATTAGTGGTAAGTTCTTGAAAATTACGTTGGAACCGGCAGGGGGTTCGACTGATTTTAGTGTAAAGAACGACGAGGGTGTTGAGTTGAAATATACTGTTACGCTGACCGATACGACGATTGGAAGCGATGTTAAAACGCTCAACAGGAAAATCGGTACAACCGGAACCGAAAAGACAATTTTGGCAGTTCCGGCTGGCACAAACACCGCTGAGGCAAAGTTAAAGTTCGAGCTGTCTACGGCAACGACTGGCACTTCCGAGAAGGCAGGTACTTACACGGGCAATGTACAGTTTACCGCAAGCATCGCCACCTAACCCACCCCACCTAAATAATACCTGAGCCCAAAGGGGAGACGGGAGATGTTCCCTCTCCCCTTTTTTGATTTTTGCGGCAAAAAACAGCCACCCCACACAAGGAGGATACACCATGAAGCATTGTGCAAAAAAACTGCTGGGCCTTGCGTTTGCGCTGGCTCTGTGCCTTGCGGTGGGTGGAACTGCGCTTGCCCAAACGCCGGAATTTGCCGATGTGCTCGCCGCCCTGCCGGAGCAGGAAATGCTTGCCTACGAGCCGAATGTTGCCATGGCAGAGGACACCACCACCATCGGTGATATTGCAACCAATGGCTATCAGGTGACCATCCCCACTACCGTGACGGTGGAGAGCGGGGAGAATAAGGGTGAGCTGGAAGTTAATGCAAAGCTGAAGCAGTACCGCACGTTGAATATCGGCATTGAATCGCCAAATAATTGGAAACTGAAATATGACGCAAAGGGTGCAGCCATTGCAAATGCGCCCACGGTGGAGTATACGCTGAAAAATAAAATTGAAGCTGGTGGGGAACACACGCCCGGAGGAATGTGGCATTATGATGAAAGCACGCATGAAATTATGTATGCAACATCCGCTGTTACGGACTTTCACACAGCAACCATCCCCCTTTCTGTCAACGTGACAGACCCCAGCCAAGCTACCATGAGCGGTACTTACTCCGATACGCTTACCTTTACTTTTGATTTGGTAAAACAGTGCGTTACCTATACCATCAACGTGTATGAGCAGAAGCTGGAAATCAACAACAGGAATAATACGCCCCATGTTACGGCAACGAACCGGGTCGATGACGCCACCGGGCAGCTGACAGACGCAAATTCTAAGCCTAAGGAAACCTATGTTTTGGAGTACGGCTGTGCAAATGCGTGGGGAATGCCTTTGGAAACTGCTGTTACTTCTGAGGTATGGACGCGCCCCCGACCTGACGGAACAGAGGGGGAGGAAGATACCCGCTGCTGGGAGGATTTGTCGCGCACCCTGACCCCCAAAGCGGATTTTGAAGCAAACCATAAAACCCAGACCATCAACCTGAACCTTGTGCGCAAGTGGTACTGGCTGGATGTGAACGGCATTGTTGGCTATGATGGAACTCTTAAACACAAGACAGACGGCAACCAGTTAGCGGCAGATGGAGTTGGCTGTTATCTGGACATCCACGTTTCTGTGGATGAGAAAAACAGTTGGTCGGAATGGTTCAGTTATAAGAACGGTGACGACTACTGGGGTACTTTCCCGTATGGAACGAACTTTGAAATTGGCTTCTACAACCCCAAGCCGGGCTACCTCTACGATACAGACGAAGAAGGAAACGTGAAGGTCATTGCAAACGGCAACGATGATTGCACCACAGAGGATAGAACGGTCGATGGTAAGGCGTACAAAATCTTTAAAGGTCAGCTGATAGATGAACCGCAGGAGGCGGATACAAGACCTACGGGTGGCGACGGCAACTTCCATGCCCCGGGCAACTGCCAGCGCTACTGCTTTAACCCCTGCTTCCGGAACGACACGATTATTTACCATGAAAACAATGGCACTGAGGACAGTGTGACCAAAGAGTACAAGGAGACCGATGTGCTCCCGGAGTACGATGCCTTGTTTAACGGTAGTACGCACGCCGATATGAAGTTTGCGGGATGGAGCACAAAGCAAAAACCCACCAGCAAAACCGAACTCTACCAGCCCGGAACGCCGGTAACGCAGGTCAATTGGGGAACTACGGCTACCCCCAAACATTTTTACGCCATTTGGGGCTATGATATCACCGTGCAGTTTGAGGACGAAAAGGGCTACTCCACGAACGATGGTACGGGCCCCGTTGCCACGCGTGGCGGTACGATGGTAGGCTACTCTTTTACCCTCGAAGGTCAAGCGGTGGATGAGGACAAGGGCTGGACGCTGGATTTGACCGACCCTAAGGTAACGGCGGCAATTGATAAGGCAACCAAGCAAGCAAAATTTGACGCAGAAGACGACGATACAAAAACCGGGATAGACCTTGAAAGAAAGATTTGGAAGATAGACCAGTACACAGAAGATGGTCATGGTTATGACTTCACGCAGGAGTGCACGATCAGTGCAGCGGACTTGAAAACGGGCACACGCACGCTGACGATCCAGCGCAGGCGCTATTTGCTGTCGGTCATTAGCACAAATATCGCTGGTACAGATGATGTTGTAGGAATTGCAACAAAAGCGGGCAAACTGGAATTTGGAACGTTTGATGTCACGATAAATGATGGCAAAACCGATTTGGGTGTGACCCAAAAGTCCCATTGTCAGGTGGGTCTGAACTACGGCGCAAAATATACGGTTGATATGATGACCGGAATTGACTTGTACCAAGCAATGGATGCTGTTATTTTGAAATCGCTCAAGGCGGGAGATGAAATAACGAAGCTGTTTGGCGACGATGCCATGAAGACTGGCATAAAGTCGTACACGAGCCACATGACCGGAAAGGAAAAAGGGATTCACTATTATAAGGACACAGGTGCCCTTAAAGATGATGGTTACACCGGCGACCCTGTCCGAGTGGCGTTTATGTTCTATACCTCAACTACAAAACCCGGCTCCACCACCCCCATGCCCGGGCCGAGCCTTACCCCGGCGAAGAAAGCCCTGACCCTGCGCTACCATGCAAATTTTGATCCGACAGAGGAACTTGCGCTTGACCTTGACCCCGACCCCCTGCTGGAGGATATGGACGATACCTTTGGTTTTGACCCCGACCCCCTGCCGGAGGACGTAGACGATGCCCTTGAGGAAGCGGTAAAGACCGTGCGCTACCAGCCCGGCGAGGATGTTGTGCTGCGCAACTGTATGTTTAAGCGCGGCGGCTACGTTTTTGTGGGCTGGAACACAGAACCGGACGGCACAGGCAGACTGTACAGGGTAAACGGCGTGCCCGTGACCGACTGGGCAGATGGCGATACGGTAGACCTTTACGCCCAGTGGAAAAAGCCCGAACACCTGAAGCCTGTGGTAGACAACGAACCCTTTGTCCCGACTGACCCCGATACCCCGCCGGAGCGGGTAGACGATGGTTTTGACGCTGACTTTGGCGCAGACCCTGACCCCTTGCCGGAGGGCATGGATGATGCCTTTGGCGTAGACCCCGCCGCCCAGCCGGAGGCGCTGGACGATGCCTTTGGCATAGACCCCGACCCCCTGCCGGAGGAACTGGACGACGCCTTTGGCGTGTAGACCCCGACCCGGCAGAAGAACCGTAACAAAAGCCCCTTGGCGCGGCAGCGCCAAGGGGCTTTTTGCCGCCGCGCGGGCAGAAATGTGAAAAAAACTACACTTCCTTCTTTATTTTGTCATAACTGTCCCGTATAATAGAAGAGTAAGAGACTGCCAAAACGCCCGGAAGGGCTGCAAATACAACAAAAACCTGCATAAAAGGGGAGGAAATACCTATGGCAAACGAAAAGATCCTTGTGGTGGACGACGACGCCAACATCTGCGAGCTGCTGCGGCTGTACCTGACCAAGGAGGGCTATCAGGTCACGGTGGCAAACGATGGCGAAGAAGGACTGGAAAAGTTCAACGCGGTCAAGCCGGATATGGTGCTGCTGGACGTGATGATGCCCCGCATGGACGGTCTTGAGGTCTGCCGCCGCATCCGCAAGGCGGGCAACACCCCGGTGATGATGCTTACCGCCAAGGGCGAGACCTTTGACAAGGTGCTGGGTCTGGAGCTGGGCGCAGACGATTACATGGTCAAGCCCTTTGACGCAAAAG
>OLSK01002246.1_pt1 | contig 12559 bp, 10 predicted proteins | sample 1672781 | NCBI WGS metagenome assembly OLSK01 (sample SAMEA3136723, study PRJEB25190) | human gut metagenome | biome: human gut; feature: human-associated habitat; material: faeces | place: Austria | collected 2013 | reverse complement strand
AAGGCAACACCGCACAAAGCCGTCAGGCGGGCTTTGTGCGGTGTTGCCTAAAGCTCCGGCATTCATAACCGGTGTGTCTTTCGCATAGGATAAAGCAGGTACAAGCCAATTTGCAAAGCAAAGGAGAGATCTGCAATGATCCGAAAGCGAACGACATTGACAACAACGGAGCGAAAACAACGGTTGTTCTGCCTGCTGTTCGGCAGCGTTTTGCTGGGGGCAGCACTGGGGATTGTCATGCTGCGGTGGCAGTATGACGGTGTTCCCACCTCGTGGGCGTGTTTTCTGGGCATGTTTCTGGAAAAACGGTCTAGTCTGGCAGCCCTCTGGCTGGGGAGCATCGGGAACATTTTGCTGTTTCTGATGACCTTTTTCCTGCTGGGGTTTTCCGCGGTGGGACAGCCTTTTGTATGGCTGCTGCTGCTGACTTACGGCGTTTGTATGGGCGGTACCTTGCAAATGCAGTGCGGTTCCGGAAATGTGCTGGTGCGGAGTGTGCTCCTGCTGATTTATTTTGTGCCGGTTTCGGCACTGCTGGCGGTGGCATCGCGGGAGTCCCTGCGGTTCTCTGGAAAATTCACTGATTATGGATTTCGGGACGAACCAACAGATCAGATGTGCCACCAGCTGCGAATGTACTGTGCCCGTTTTGTCGTACTGCTGGTGCTGCTGGTACTGCATACGCTGTTATATAGTGCGTTGTTTTATGCAATTGAAATGTAGCACTGCATAGATCTGTGCGGTGCTGCCGGAATAAAAGATGTATGCTGCTTTTTTCACGGAAAGCAGCTTGAAGAAAGGAAGTTTGTCTATGGGATTATTCGGAAATCATTACGAGCGTGCCGGTTCCGGTATCGCGAAGAATGCCCCCAAGAAAAAAGGAATATTCCGCTTTTTTGAGATATTCGGCAGAAAGTTCTGGAAATTGTTTGAACTGAACCTGCTGTACTTTCTCAGCTTTTTGCCGGTGATCGGTGCAGTCGCCCTGTTTTTTGCAGTGGATTCCCAGCTGGGAACCATTCTGGCGGCGGCGTGTCTGGTGCTGTTTGCAGTGATCATCGGTCCGGCAACGGCGGCACATACGAAAATCCTGAAAAATTTTATCATGGAAAAGCCTACGTTTCTGGCACATGAATTTTTCCACACGTTTCGCACAGAATTCAAGCATGCCTGTATTGTCGGCGTGCTGGACTGCGTGCTGGCGTGCTGCATCTCGGCGGCATTTTACGTGTATCCCCGCCTGATCGAACAGACCGGCAGCAAGATGTTTTATGTGCTGTTTGCCATTACCCTGAGTATCGGTGTTATTGCACTGCTTATGAACTTTTACATTTTCCCAATGCTGGTTTCCACGAATCTTTCCCTGAAAAACGTGCTGAAAAATTCGCTGGCACTGTCGATAGTTGCCCTGAAAACCAACATCATCACCATATTGGTATTGGCAGCAGTCATTGCGGTCTACGTGCTGGGGCTGATGTTCGTGAATATCCGGTATTCCATGATCCTGCTGTTCCTGCTGCCGGTAATGCCGGCTTCCTGGCTGGGTCTGGTGATTACGTTCCAGTCCTATCCGGTGATTCAGAAGTACATCATCAATCCCTACTATGAACAGCGGGGCGAGGTCAATCCGGAACTGGCACAGACCGTGACAGACGAGGAGGAAACCGTGTTCGAGGACCGCGGCGGCGAGGAAAAACCGATCGAGCCGGCAAAGAAATCCGGCGGCAAAAGCTCCGGCGGACGTTCGCACAAGGGAAAGGGAAAAATTATTTCTTAATTCACAAAATAAGCACTTTACAAATCGAAAAAGATGTGATATAATATATTTTGTCATGTACTTGGAATTTGGAGTAAGCCCGCAGGGGTGCATGCTTTGTCCCGTCGGGAAGTCACCTGCCTCTTTCTATGTGCATTGATGAAATATTGAATGAGGTGAAAGAACATGCTGTTGAAAGAAGAAAAAACAGAAATTATCGAGAAAAACCGGACCCACGAGAACGATACTGGTTCTCCGGAAGTACAGATCGCGATCCTGACGAAGAGAATCAACGATCTGACTGCTCATCTGAAGTCCCACAAGAACGACCACCACTCCAGACGTGGTCTGCTGAAGATGGTTGGTCACAGAAGAAACCTGCTGAACTACCTGAAGAAGAAGGACGTTAACCGTTATCGTGCGGTTATCGAGAAGCTGGGTATCCGTAAGTAAGAAACAACGATTGAAAAAGGAAAGGCAGCACAGAGCCAGTGGCTTTGTCTGCCTTTCTGTGTATGAAATCGATTCCAAATTCAGGTATTCGCAGGAAGCCGTGTGCTTTGCAAAAGGCGAGGAGAGAGCATAGGGCTTTTTGCGAATTCGAAGGATTGGAATCAGGAAAGGAATTTCGAATTATGTTTGAAAATGTACAGCGATTTGAAACTACATTTGCCGGAAGACCTCTTTCGGTAGAAACCGGAAAAACCTGTGCACTGTCCAACGGTTCCTGCTGGGTACGCTACGGTGATACCGTTGTTATGGCGAATGTCACAGCCAGTGCCAAGCCCAGAGAGGGAATCGACTTTTTCCCGCTGTCAGTAGACTACGAAGAACGTATGTATTCCGTAGGCAAGATTCCCGGCTCCTTCACCAAGCGGGAGGGAAAGCCCTCTGAAAAGGCGATCCTGACTTCCCGTATGGTAGACCGTCCGATTCGTCCGCTGTTCCCGAAGTCTATGCGGAATGACGTTTCTGTAGTCATGACAGTTATGGCAGTGGATCCGGACTGTGCACCGGATATTGTAGGCATGATCGCCACTTCTATCGCTCTGTCGATCTCCGATATTCCGTGGAACGGACCGATCGCCGGCATCAGTGTTGGTCTGGTAGACGGCGAGATCGTGCTGAACCCCACACTGGAACAGCGGCAGCACAATGACCTGCACCTGACAGTTGCCGGTACCAAGGACAAGATCGTCATGATCGAAGCCGGTGCGAACGAAGTGCCGGAAGATACCATGTTGCAGGCAATTCTGACTGGTCACGAAGAAATCAAGAAAATGGTTGCCTTTATTTCCGAGATTCAGGCGAAGATCGGCAAGGAAAAGTTCACATTCGAGGCACACGAGGTCGATCAGGAACTGTTCGAAAATATCGATGCTATGGTACATGAGCAGGTAGAACACGCACTGGATACCAATGACAAAAATGAACGCGATGCCCGTCTGCGTCCGATCATTGATGCCGCACACGAAACATTTGATGCTGTCTGCGGCGAAGAAACCGGCATGATCGATGAGATCCTGTATCTGATTCAGAAGAAAATTGTCCGTGCATGGCTCTATGAGGGCAAGCGTGTGGACGGCAGAGGCATTGACGAGATTCGTCCGCTGGCTGCGGAAGTCGGCGTGCTGCCCCGCGTACATGGTACTGGTCTGTTCACCCGTGGTCAGACACAGGTGCTGACAGTTGCTACGCTGGGACCGGTCAGCGACAGCCAGAAGCTGGACGGTCTGGACGAGGAAACCTCCAAGCGTTACATGCATCAGTATAATTTCCCGTCCTACTCCGTAGGCGAAACCAAGCCCAGCCGCGGCCCGGGACGGCGTGAGATCGGTCACGGTGCACTGGCAGAACGTGCCCTGATTCCGGTGCTGCCCACAGTGGAAGAATTCCCGTATGCCATGCGTCTGGTGTCCGAGGTGCTGTCCTCCAACGGCTCTACCTCACAGGCATCGATTTGCGGTTCGACACTGGCACTGATGGACGCAGGCGTGCCGATTCACGCACCGGTTGCCGGTATTTCCTGCGGTCTGATCACACTGCCGAACAGCGATGAGTTCAAGACCATGGTAGATATTCAGGGACTGGAAGACTTCTACGGCGATATGGATTTCAAGGTTGGCGGTACCAAGAAGGGTATCACTGCCATTCAGGTAGATATTAAGGTAGACGGTCTGACACCGGCAATTATTGCCGAAGCCTTTGAAAAGACACGGAAAGCCCGTCTGTACATTCTGGACGAGATCATGCTCAAGGCAATTCCGGCTCCGAGAGATACCGTGGGCGAATTCGCACCGAAGATGCTCCAGATCAAGATCCCGACTGACAAGATCCGTGATGTCATCGGTCAGGGTGGTAAGGTGATTCAAAAAATGTCCGCAGAGTGCGGCGTGAAGATCGATGTCAACGAGGACGGTCACGTATTTATCAGCGGCATTTCCATGGAAGGCTGCCGCAAGGCATACCAGATGATCGAAACCATTGCCATTGATCCGGAAGTCGGCTCGATTTATAAGGGCAAGGTCGTTTCCATTAAGCCGTTCGGTGCCTTTGTAGAAATTGCACCGGGACGCGACGGTCTGGTACATATCTCCAAGCTGGACAAGGAACGGGTAGAACAGGTAGAGGACGTGGTTTCCGTAGGTGATGCCATTATCGTAAAGGTCATGGACATCAAAGACGGCAAGATCAGCCTGTCCCGCAAAGACGCTCTGGAAGAACTGGAAGCCCGCCGGAAACAGCAGGAAACAGAATAAGTGAAAATGCAGCACCCATAAAATACGCCTGACGGTTTTGTGCGATGTTGTTTGAATAAGAAAAACGCTGTGCAACGAAGAATTGCACAGCGTTTTTTGTATATGCGGAAAGAAGAATTATTCCTTTGTGGTTTCGTCAGAAGAATCCTTTTCTTTCAGGAACAGGGTGATTAGCAGTACCACTGCGAAAATTACGGAAAGCACTGCCCATACGACCAGATCGCCGAAGTTTTCACTCAGGTTTGCAAAGGCGAAAATAGCAGCCAATGCGTATAAGATGATCGATGCAATAGTGCCGCCCTTGGTCTTTCTGGCAGCAATTGCGACAATGCCGGCTGCCAGCAGGAAAAATCCTGTGAACAGTCCGCCAGCACCGCTGGAACTCTCTGCTTCGGAAATGGCTTCACCGATGCCGGCAGCACAGGACTGGAATCCTACCACTGCGGAAATTACAATGGAGAGAATGCCCAGAACCAGCCGCAGAATGACTGCACTGTTTTTGTAAATCGTTTTTTGTCCTTTTGCCATGATAAAATACCTCTGCTTTCTGATTACTGTATGGAAACCTTGATCGGATCAGATTCCGCTACGGTTTCGTAACTGCTGTTGCTGATGACCAGCTTGAATTCCAGCTCATTCATTTCTGCCGGCAGCTCCTCGCCGATGAACGACATGGTTTCGTTGGCATATTTGCCGGCTGCTACTTCGGCATACATCGAACCGTCGTACATCGTATTGTCAATGGAAATGTTTTCCGCATGAACGGTGTATGTTTCTGTGCCGTTGTTCTCGATGAGAAATTGGAATTCCGTGCCCCAGATGTCGTCGTCCACCTTGCCGGCATAGGAAACGACTACGCCGTTGACTTCATAGATCTTGTCAGCTTCTGTTTTTTCGCTGGTGATGCAGTCATCAATAACGAGCGTGACCTTTTCGGTGTCGGCAATGGTATCGAACGTGTCACTGTCGAAAATGTGGAATGAAAGTTCAACGGTTCCCAGTTCGTCCTTGGTGGAAAAATAGATCGTGTCATTTGCCGTTTTTCCGGAAGCCACATCGCAGGAAAAATACGGATCGTCCATGACACCATTGACGGAAGCTTCTCTGGTCTGAACGGAAATGTTTTTGTCGGACAGATTCTCAATGGTGACTTTCAGCCCTTTGCCCATCCAGCTTTCTTCGTCAGTGCCGGTGTAGGTGATTCGGACAGTGCTGTCTTCGAACAATACCTTTGATTCGTCAGCAGCGTTGTCACTTTTTTCTGCATCACTGCTGTCCTCGTTCTGGGATTCTTCCGCATCGCTGCTCTCCTCTGCGGCACTGCTTTCCTTGGCAGAAGATTCCTCCGCCTTCTGGGAAGCACTGCTGTTTCCGGCACCGGAACAGCCGCCCATTGCCCCGAGCATTGCGATGACCAGCAGTCCCGCAAGCCATTTGTGTTTCATGTTGTAATATCCTCCTTTTTTGATGATGTTTCCCTTTTTTCCAAAATGGAACAATCTCATTATAGCATGTTTTATTCTAAAAGTCAATAGAATGTTTTGTTCTAGCATAAAATAAAACCATATTCTTGAAAGGGTGATATTTTATGCAGTATATTCGCATTCGGAACTTACGGGAGGACATGGACATGACACAGACGGACATGGCAAAGGTGCTGTTCATCAGCCAGCGAACCTATAGCTATTACGAGTCCGGCGGGCATGACATTCCCACGGAAGTGCTGGTACGCATTGCCGATTTTTATCAGGTGTCGGTGGACTATCTTCTGAACCGGACGGACAAGCGGGAGATGAACCGATAAAAAACCGCACTTGCAGCATGTGCTGCAAATGCGGTGTGAAAATATTTGTGCGGTATTGCCTTAGAAATGTTGTTTTTGTTTTCGCCGCCGCAGCCAACAGTTTCCGGTGAAAAACAGCAGCGTCAAGCCAATTCCGGCGGCGGAGCAGTACTTGCCGGCTTTTGCCAGCGGAGCTGTATAGGTGATGCTGATCTGATGCTCTCCCTGTGTGATCGGGAATCCCAGAAAGTCTGTGTCTGTGCGGGAATAGGCGGTTTCCTTTCCGTCCACGGTGACGTGAAAGCCGGTGTCATAGGGGACTGCCAGCACGAACCAGCCGTCCTGCTTCACCTGAATGCTGCCAGCCATGGTGTCGTCACCGAGGGTCTCGTGGTGTAGCTGCCACGGGCTGATTTCCGCGGAGGTGTCCTCCAGTACCTGATATTCCATGGTGTACATCACCGGTTTGGAAATGACATAATCGCCGGCAGAAAATTTCAATTTCAGCTTCTGAATGGGCTTGTCGGAGGAAAGCGTGTACTGGAAGTTGTTGTTATTGTTCTGGTACTTCCACTGGGGGTCTGTCAGCTTGTTGCGGATACCGTTAATGGTAATTGCCACGTCGCCGGTGGTGGTGCCGTTCCCGAGGTGATTGTCCACGTGGAATTTCAGCAGAAGCAGATCATCAATCGGCTCATCGAGTGTGACCGTTACCGAGAAGTCCGTTTTGCTGTGCACATAATACTTGCTGTCACCAATGGCGGTGATCTGTTTGTCGCTGTATGCCGTGGCAGTATAGGACGGGGCGATCTGATGAATGCTGTCCGGCTGCTTGGCGTGGAATGTGGAATCCTCCGGCAGGTCTGCGGCATGGACTACAGCATTTTCCAGCAGTGCTTCCAGCTGATTGGGATAACGAAGTCCTTTCAGTTCCTCAGTAGTCATGATGTTGGAGGTGGCGAAGCCGATGGGATAGGCAAGCGTGTTCTCGTACAGCAGATACGCTCCCTCCTGTCCGATCTGCCGGAATCCGTAACGGGTAATGGGCTTTTGGCTGATCAGATATTTTTCTCCCATGAGAATGCCAAAAACCGGATTCTTGGACTGTACGATCATGGCGGCGTTCCGAATGCCGTTTTCGTTGTGGGTCTGCCGGAAATAAAAGTCGGAAAATGCGGCATTGTGGACAGAGGAATAGACGGAACTCCGGTAGTAATTGCTGCCCCAGATACGGTTTACTGTGTCGCCGGCGTGGTACTCGTTGGAAATGCGGTAAAAGCCGTCGTCTTCTGCTGCAATCTGATCTGTCAGTGTTTGAATCTCCGAGGAGTAGACAATGCTGACATCTTCCTTGGACATGTAGGTGTCGCAGAGATTGACTGTCAGACAGGTCGCGGTGCTGAATGCCAGCGTAGGGATCAGCAGGATTTTTGTGGAGGCGTTTCCGGAAGGCTTGGCATTCTGCCGGCGGAAATAGAACAGGAATGCCGCCAGCATCGAAAGCCCGTCCAGAATCACTGCAATTCGCTCTGCATCAGTTCCGGTCTGGGACAGGATACCCATACCCAGTACTGCGGAAAACAGCAGCAGCGTGGAACGCAGGGCGATCTGGTGGGACAGTAAGGTCTTCCAGAAGAATCCGCACAGCAACAGCAGCAGTGGCAGCAGGGGAATGTACGCCTTGGGATCCAGATACATCGTGCCGTTCATGAGGTACAGCAGCAGAGGACACGCCAGAATCACGCCAAAGATACCGGCGAGAAACCGGTATGCCCTTTGCGGAAAGCAAAGCATGGCACAGATCGCCAGAATGCTGAAAGAGGTCATACCAATGGAAAAGGGACTGTATGTCAGATAATTCAAGTGCATGCCGGGCATCAGAAGGCTCCAGAGGCTCTGAGAGCTGCCGGAAACATCTCTGCCGTGTAGCAGGGTCCATGCCACCGGCAGCAGCAGAAACGCGGCGAGAACGGCTCCCAGCAGCAAATGCAGACAGGTGATGCCAATTGTCCGCATCAGCTGCCGGAACAGGTGCACATGATGCTGGTGCAGGGTGAGAAAAATGGTGTAGATGAGAATTGCGAAAAAGGCTCCTACGCTGAAAAAGAAGCTGGTGAGGAGAATGCAGGCAGATGCTGCGATCAGTGAAAGACTGCACCGTTTCTCCAGAGCATGATGCACGGCGAACAATGCCCAGAACAAAAAGGGAAAGTAGTTCACGAACATGATGTGGTGATGACTGTGGAAGATGACCGGTGCCGCCAGCAGGTAAAGCACTGCCATAAAAAGGGACAGATTGGGAACAAACCATTTCCGCAGCCAGAAATAGCAGAGAAATGCACTGAGCAGCGTCAGCAGGATGTTGGAGATTTGCAGGTACGTCGCCATAGACAGCCACGGGAACGCAAAGGACAGCAGGATCACCGGACTGTACAGCCCGTAATAGGCGAAATTGAAAATATTCTGTCCGCTGCCCAGCTGCATGGCGAAATTGGGAAAGAGATTACCGGTGGCATAGAAACGGGTGCGGAAGTATTCCGGAATGGCAAAGTGCTGGTTGCTCCAGTCCGTCTGTGCCCCGTATACACAGCCGGGGTGCACCAGAAAGATCAGCAGCACTACAGCCCCCAGAATCCCTGTCAGAATTCCGCAGTGCAGCAGTGTCTTTTTACGTGTTGTCGTCATCAGTGCTTCCTCCGCGAATCTGTGTCCACATCTCATAGGGGTTCATGTGGGACAGATTCTGAATGGTATGTGCCTGCGAAGTGTACAGCTGTAGCAGGGCTTCCTTTTGTTGCAGTGCGTCATCGGAGATCGGTGTCAGGCTGTCCTGTACGTCAGGCAGCGTTACTGCACAGTAGTACTTTCCAAAGACGTACAGCGGTTCCTGCAATTGGTTGGCATCGTACAGGGCGGTGACGATCTGGTGTGTCATCTTGTGGTGAATGTGTCCGTATTCGCCCTTGGCGTTATGGGTGACAATGTCCTCCCACGGCTGATAGGTCATAACTTTTTCGAGGTCTGTCTGTATCTGGGAACGAACATGTGTCCAGTCGTCCCGCTTGCCGGCGACTTTGTCCGGATAGGACAAGATCAGCCCCACATTGTTCGAAGCCTGCATGACTGCCTGAAACTCTGCGGAACGGGTGGCGTTATATCCGTTGGTAATGCACACCACCAGATACCCGCCGTCTGCGATGTGAGCACCGCCCCAGAGGGTTTCGTCGTCGGGGTGTGCCACGATCATCAGGTGGGTGATGCCGGTCAGATCCAGTTCTGCCAGCCGTTCGTCAGTCAGCGGTGCAATATCATAGGCACGTGCAGAGGCGACTGCATGGCAAAGCCCGAACAGTCCGCCCACCAGTGCCAGAATCGCCAGAAGCACGGCGAGAATTTTTTGAAACTTGATGCGATGTGATTTCATAGAAAACGCAACTCCCTTGCTATGACTGTTTCAACTGTTGTATATGTCGTACAACAGTTTGCAATATTAGTATAGCACAGTGCAGTGGAATTGTCAAGGGCAAAACGCAAAAAACCGCCTGTATTCCGCAAATAGGAATACAGACGGTTTCTCAAAGAATGGGAGGTAAACCACTCTTTGCAGTAATTACTTTAGATTTGAGCGATCAGACATTGAAGATGATGTCGCTGTATGCCGGTACCGGCCACTTTTCAGAAGGTGTGATAACTTCCAGAGCGTCCACAGCGGCACGCAGATCGTCCATTACCGGAATGACATCTTCCCGATAGGACTTTGCCATAGACAGTACACAGTCATCCTTTGCAGCAGCAGCAACTACAGCAGCCTCCAGCTTCTCGGTAGCTTCATAAGCTGCCTTTGTCAAGCTGCTGACCTTTTCTGCCAGTTCCTTTTCGACGCAGGAGCAGATGTCCAGCGACTGCTTCACTGCGGCAGCATCGCACAGTTCCTTGGTGTAGGCAATGCAGGTCGGGATATACTTCTTCTTTGTCATGTCGATCATGGTCAGGGCTTCAATATTGATGGTCTTTGCATAGTTTTCCAGCAGGACTTCCATACGAGCCTTGATTTCCTTTTCGGACAGTACGCCGAATTTCTGGAGCAGAGCAACATTCTTGGCATCTGCATAGTGCGGAACACAGTCAACAGTGGATCTGAAGTTCGGCAGACCACGCTTTTCTGCTTCAGCGACCCATTCGTCGGAATAGCCGTTGCCGTTGAAGATGATACGCTTGTGTTCCTTGATAATGGAAACCAGCAGCGATTTCAGCTCGTCATCGAACTTGTCAGCCGGAACGCTTTCCATCTTGTCGGCGATGTCAGAGAGTTCGCCGGCAACAATGGCATTCAGCAGAGAGTTCGGGCAGCCGATGTTGTCGGAAGAACCAACCATACGGAATTCGAAACGGTTGCCGGTGAAAGCGAACGGAGAAGTCCGGTTCCGGTCGGTGGAATCCTTCGGGAAGTCCGGCAGAGCGTCTACGCCGATCTCGAATACCTTGGATTCGCTCTTGTAGGAAGTGCCTGCTTCCAGTGCGTCCAGAACGCCCTGTAATTCTTCGCCCATGAAAATGGAGATGATTGCCGGCGGAGCCTCATTTGCACCCAGACGGTGGTCGTTGCCGGCAGAGGAAGCACTGATGCGGAGCAGATCTGCATATTCATCAATACCCTTGATGATTGCACACAGGAAGGTGAGGAACTGCATGTTCTCCATCGGTGTGCAGCCCGGATCCAGCAGGTTCTGTCCGTCGTTGGTTGCCATAGACCAGTTGTTGTGCTTACCGGAACCGTTGACACCTGCGAACGGCTTTTCGTGCAGCAGGCAGACCAGACCGTGTTTCAGGGCAACCTTTTCCATAACTTCCATTGCCAGTTCGTTCTGGTCGGTGGAAATGTTGGTGGTGGAGAATACCGGAGCCATTTCGTGCTGTGCCGGAGCAACTTCGTTGTGCTTGGTGGTAGCGAATACGCCAACCTTCCACAGAGCCTCGTCCAGATCAGCCATGTAAGCAGCAACGCGGGGCTTCAGGTTTGCGAAATACTGGTCGTCCAGTTCCTGTCCCTTCGGCGGCATTGCACCGAACAGGGTACGACCGGTCATAATCAGGTCTTCACGCTGATCGTACATCTTCTTGTCGATCAGGAAGTATTCCTGTTCCGGACCTACGGTAGAGGTGACCTTGGTTGCGGTGGTGTTGCCGAACAGACGCAGAATGCGGACTGCCTGCTGGCTCAGAGCATCCATGGAACGCAGCAGCGGTGTTTTCTTGTCCAGTGCTTCACCGGTGTAGGAAACGAATACGGTCGGGATATACAGAGAGCCTTCCTTGACGAAGCAGTAGGAAGTCGGATCCCATGCGGTATAGCCTCTTGCAGAGCAGGTTTCACGCAGACCGCCGGACGGGAAAGAAGAAGCGTCCGGTTCGCCCTTGACCAGTTCCTTGCCGGAGAAGTTCATAATTACCATGCCGTTGTCAGTGGGGCTGATAAAGGAATCGTGCTTTTCAGCAGTAGAACCGGTCATCGGCTGGAACCAGTGGGTGTAATGTGTGGCACCGTGCTCGATCGCCCAGTCCTTAATGGCATTTGCAACCACATCTGCATAGGTGGGATCCAGCGGAGTCCCCATTTTGCGGGTCTTGGTCATTGCCTTATAAACCGGCTTCGGGAGTCTTGCCTTCATGACTTCGTCATTGAAGACGTCGCATGCAAAGTACTCAGCAACATTTTTGGACATGATAATTACCTCCTAAAAATAAAAAGCATTTTCATGGTTCACCGTTTTCTGTACAAGCTTCAGTCTGTTTGTACCGGTTTCATCATGGAAACGCCTTTGTTTCACGTATCATCTTCGAACCGCTTTGAGAACTCTGCATCGGCATCTGTCGGCAAATATTCCCCTGTTTCTGGGGCATATGCTGTTCGTCCTGCTGCTGTCTGTTCTTCAAGTCGGCTCTCCTTGTCACAATCATTTGCCGGAAACGCATGAGGTGAAATCCCTCTGTGTTCCGTTGACAATATTATCATACTCGAATTTTCTGACTTTGTCAAGTGCTTTTCCGCTGATTCTGCAATTGCCTTGATTTTAAAATGAAAAAATCTGTTTTCCTATCAAAAAAAAGAAAAAAACGGCTTTTTTTGAAAGAATCATATTCGGGATTCTGTGGGGTGCCGGCACAGGCGGCGGATACATCAAAAAGGAAAAAAAATCTGTTTTCGCAGAAAAAACAGTAGATTGCCCTTGACAAACAGGTGAAATCATGGTATAGTTATAT
>OLSK01002228.1_pt1 | contig 12632 bp, 9 predicted proteins | sample 1672781 | NCBI WGS metagenome assembly OLSK01 (sample SAMEA3136723, study PRJEB25190) | human gut metagenome | biome: human gut; feature: human-associated habitat; material: faeces | place: Austria | collected 2013 | reverse complement strand
GCGGGCAAGAACTTTAGGTGTTAAACCCGTACCTTTACCCATTGCGGCAACTGTCGTAGAAGAAAGTCCGACTTTTTGCCGAAATTCAGTCTTTGACATGCCCAAATCAATCAGAAGTTTCCAGAGCTTGTTAAAAGAAAACATTATATCACCTTCCAGCACCCATTATATCGCATGTAGGCTTCATGTGTAAAGAGAAAAAATCCAAAAAGATAAATAAAAAGTTTAGAAAACATATTGACATGCGATTTAACATGGTGTATTATATGTGCAACAAGTTAAATGTAAAGAACAAGGAGATAAACGGGATATGAAAAAGCAGTGGATTGATTTCCCGAAGAGCATCTGCATGGAGAGCTTCAGCACACGCCTCAGACCTTGCTATGACTGCATGATGCGGTTCGGTGACCGAGTTCTGATTGCGCAAACGAACTGGCAAGGAGGAACGGAAGCTGCTGTCTATGGCTTCGTCGATGACCCGGAGGAGTGGTTCTCAGCGGATGAGTGCCGATTGGAGCTTTTGAAGGTTGCCAAGCAGACCTTTGAGGATGCAGGGCACGCAATCGAGTGGTGCATCAAGAACGAGCATTGAGAAAGTGAGGAAAAAAACGATGAATGAACCGAAGCGCGGAGAAATCAGAAAGGCAGAGAGGCTTGCTTGCAAGCTGACGGGTAAGCAGGACTGCCGCGTGACCGGCTATTACACGGAAGGGGCAAACGGAGATTTCCAGACCTTCCAATGCGAAGTTCTTTCCGACGGCGGCAAGATGCGTGAAATCGACATTTATGTCGATGCGTTTCTCCCTGACCGCCGCCGCAGTCGCAGTTGCCATGATGGCCACCGTAGCCGTCACCGCCTTCATCCCCACCTACAGCGCCAATGCCGATCAAAGCAAGGACGATGGCGCATTCGCCACGTCGAACACCATCCATATGGGCGACGGCTCTACTGACGTCAACGAGGCGGATACCGGTCTTGCCACATACGTAGGCAGAGATTTCTACGTTGGCGCGCCCACAGACGGTGAAACCGGCACTGCTGATGGCTCTATTCACGGTTCTTGGGCTGCGGAAATGGAAGGTCAGACCTTCATTCTCGGCAAGTACATGCAGCGCGCCCAAAAAGGCTTCTTCACCATCGGCACCGTAGCTTTCGGCGCACAGTACAAGCCTGCTGCTGGTAGTACTATTATCGCAGTCGAGGGTACCAACACGAATTTATCTGGTGCGAGTACCGCCCAAGCTTGGAAGTCGTCAGCAAGCGGCATCGACACGACGCAGGGCGCTGGCATCAGCGGCAATTACCAAGGCGTTGTCGGAGGCAATAAAACCACATTGTGGGGCATGCCTTCTTGTAGTAAGGTAACGTGCAGTTCCATCTACAAGTACGGCTCTGGCACCACGCCTGATAGCGATGTCACATGGAATTACGCGGACTGGAGCAATGTCAAGGACGGTCAGGGCAACACGATTGACAGCTTTGGCGACAAGTTCAAGTCCAATTCCAAGCAGCTGTCAACTCTGAAGGATACTGGCGGCGTCGAGTATGGCGATGCTCCAGCGCAGCAGAATTACGAACGCAAGAAGTATGACTGGAATAAGTATTCCGTGTATGACAACGATGATGTACATTCCGGCTATCATTGGAACACTAATCATCCTTCGTCCGAGAAGAACTTCAGCACATACAAGTTGCAGATGAGCTTCAACAGTGGTGATGAAAAGCTGATTACGTTCACTGGAGACAAGGAATCCAAGCTTCAGGTATTTACGGTTCAGGCTTCCGAGCTGAATACTGATAAGGGCATTGATTTTTGGTTCCGTAATATTCCCGAAGATGCGTCCGTTGTGATCAACGTGGTGAACGAAAATGGCCCTAGCAATGAGATTCAGATGCGTACCGGCTGGCGCTTCTGGTGGGGCGGCGCTTCGAACTATAATGACCCGGATACTGCGGGAGCGAAAGAAATTTCCAACGGTTACGTCATGGGTGGCAAGACCGGCAACAATAATCAGATTCCATATAGCGCTGACTCGAATGCCGATACCTATTCGAAGGTTTCCCAGAAGCTGATGTGGAACTTCCCCACGGCTCAGAAAGTCACCATCATGGGCGGCCGAGCCGATAATGCAACGGTGAAGAAGCTTCATGCCGATGGTACGAATTGGAGCCAGGCGAGTGTTACTTCGATTTTCAACTCTTCCGTGTCCGACGATCCTTCCGCAGCAATGCTCGGCAGCATTATGGTGCCGGACGGTAGCCTTGAATCGCATGTGACCACCAATGGTCGCGTGTATGTGGGTGACGATTTCATGATGTACAACCCCACTCAGGCGAAGCATAATGGCGGTGATATCAATTCTGCGTCCATCATCGATATGGATCAGGAACGTCACAACTTCCCGTGGAGTGGTGCACTCAACAACTCCGCATCCATCACTTGGAAGAAGGTTGCGGGCAATACCGCGACTCCGCTCGGCGGCACGACTTGGACAGTGTATGGAAATCTCCAAAATGCAATCAATAACAGCGGCGCTCTGATCACACTCACCGACAACGGCGGCAATGATTGGGATTCTGCTGACGGCACGTTGCAGGTCGATGGTCTGAAAACCAATGCAACTTACTATCTTCGCGAACAGGCGGCAGCCTCAGGATATGCGAAGAATACGAACATCTACCGCATTGATACTGCGGAAGGCGGAACCGACGCAACCACAATCGTCAAGGTGTATGACGCAAACGGTACGGAGATCACCGACAACAGCAAGAAACTGCTGACAACCGAAGGTGCCATCATCAACGAAACCGCCGGCACGGAACTCGCTTGGTCAAAGGTTGACAGCACGAGCAATAGCGGTGCCCTTGCCGGTTCCGAATGGCAGCTGACACGAACGGATACCGATCCGCAGCAAACATGGAACATTACCGACAACACGACCACGCCTACCAGCGTTTCCCTGCTTGGTGCTGACGGCAACGCGATCGCCGACCTCACGTTGGACAAGGGCGGCGACACCGCTCCGATCACGGTGAAGGTCGATCCGAGCGATGCCAGCCAGCAGGTGAAGTGGACTGGTGCCGACGGTTATGAGAATGTGGCTCGTATTTCGTCCGCTGAAGGATCCGGCACATTCAACGTCATCGCAGTCGGCAAAGGCAGCACGACGTTCACCGTCTGCTCCGCGTCTGACAGCAAGGTGTGCAACACGCTGAACGTTACTGTCACCAACGATTCCGCAGCTTCCCTGACCCTGTACAAGGATGGCGATACGAACAAAACCAGTCTTGTCGGTCAGACCGTGTCGCTCAAGTACAATGGCACGTTGCAGTTGGCTGCGGAAGTGCAGCCTGCAAACACGGCTTTGACTTGGGAAAGCTCCAATACTGGCATTGCCACGGTCAGCGACAATGGTCTTGTTACCGCAGTGAGCGCGGGCAATGCCGACATCACCGTAAAGGCGGGTAATCTGTCGCAAACCGTGCATATTACGGTGAAGCAGAAGTCCACTGTCGTGTATTACTATGCGACGGGTGTTCCGCAGATTCACTACGCGGTCGGCGACAACTGGAATACAAACGATGTAAACAGTGACCCTGCTATGTCTTCCATTAGCGGATGCAACGACTGGTATTCATACGAGATTGCGAATCCTGATAGCAAGGAAGTCAAGGTTACTTTCCATTTCGGCAGCGGTGACTGGGACAACAATGGTGGTTCGAATAGTAGTTATGCTTCGGGCGGCTACGTTGAGGCGATGACCATTAATAAAGGAAAGCTGACAACAACGGTTCCCGCCATCAGCGATTGCAATGTTTCCACGGTTGCGGCTCGCAATATCAACGCCCACGTGTACAGCGCGGTGCTGAGGAGCGGCGAAACGGACGGTATTGCAGCAAACTTCGCGAAGCCGATCGCCGATGAGGAAACGATCTCGACGAAGGCGGACCTGGATTCCGGCGTTGGCAAGTTCCGCGTCAGCCTGGATAACGGCAAATACACGCTGAAGGAAACCAAGGCACCTACCGGATATGTGCTTTCGGAAACGACATACACGATTGTGGTTCGCGATGGACAGATTGTGACGAACGAATCGAATCTTCCGACAGACAATAAGATTCCGAACGATCGCAAGAACGGCGTTGTGGTTTGGGATAAGAAAGACACCGGTGATGACGGCTCGTCCGCAACCAACGATGATTCGTTGCTTGGAGGCACGAGTTGGACGCTGACCCAGACTCAGGCTTGGAATGCTGAAACGGCTTCCATGGTTGCTGTGTCGGGCGATGACTATACGCATACGTTGACCGACAACGGTGGCGATGGCGTGTATGCCGACAAGGATTCCACTGCCGGTAAGTTCAGGTTTGAGGGGCTTCCGTGGGGCGTGTACACGCTGAAGGAGCAGAAGCGTGACGGCTTCGCCGCCAATAACACGACGTACGCGTTTGTAATCGACGCGAATTCGGTGAGCGAAGAAATTCACCTTACGATCGTCGATAGTGCTGAGAAGTCCAATGCGACTGCGGAAACCGTGTACAACAATCGTGAAACCGGCTCCGTAACGTGGGCGAAGGTTGCGGCGGGCACAAGCACGAAGCTTTCCGGATCGCAGTGGACGCTGAAGCGTGTGAGCGTGTGGAACGGGACGGCATTCGCAGCCTTGAATTCCGCCGAAACCTGGAACATCACGGATTGCGATGCTACGTGCACTCCGGTCAACGCCGGCGATCCATATGATTCCGACGCTACCGCAGGCCAGTTCAAGTTGGCGGGCCTGAAGTGGGGCGAGTATGAACTCGTGGAAACCGTGGCTCCCGACGGATACAACCTAGACACTACCGCACACAAGTTCACCATCGGTCCAAAGGATTCGACGGTTGTGCTTGAAGCCCAGCTCGGCAATATTGAGAATCAGCCGGGGGTGGTGTTGCCGGGGACGGGCGGCGACGGGAATATGAAGACTTTGGCTACGGGATTGCTTGTGGCCATGGCATCTGTTGCGACGGCCGGACTGGCCCTGAAAGTCAGGAGGCGTCGGCAATGAACACGTCTAGAAGAGGAGGGGATGGTCCGTAAAACAAACGACCACTGCCTTCTGGGCAATAACTCAATAACTGAAAAATAATTGAAAACGTTGGAAAACAACGAAAATTTCAACAAGTTTATGGAAAAAAGGAAAGAAAGGGAGAACAATGAACAAGGTTCTCAAGGGCCTCGTCGCTGTGGCAGCCACCGCAGCAATGGCCATCGCCGGAGTCGCCGGCGCCTCCACCGCCATGGCGGAGGAAAATACGACTGCCACCACCAATCCGACAATTACGTTCCCTACGGATACCAAGTATCAGGATCACACCTACGAGGTGTATCAGATCTTCACCGGTGATTTGTCCGACGGCGTGCTCTCCAACGTCAAGTACGGCGAGAACGGCGCCAAGACCAAGGGCACTGAGGTGACCGCCGCCGAGCTGAAGCAGCTCACCGATGTGAACGTCGAAGGCAAGACCGATCAGGACAAGCTCGACGTCATCAAGACGTTCGCCAAGCTCGACAGCACCCCGATTACCACACTGACCAAGACCAGCACGACCTACTCCGCTGCTCCGGGCTACTACCTCATTAAGGACAAGGACGGCTCCGTGAGCGGCAACGACGCCAACACCCTGTACATCACCAGGGTCGTCGGCGACGTGACCATCAGCCCGAAGAGCGATGTCCCCTCCTTCCAGAAGAAGGTCAAGGACACCAACGACACCACCGGCGACACCACCGGATGGCAGGACTCCGCCGACTACGACATCGGCGACAAGGTCCCGTTCCAGCTGAAGGCGACCCTGCCGAGCAACTACGCCGACTACAAGACCTACTACCTCGCCTTCCACGATATGGAGGAGACGGGCCTGTCCTTCAACGCTGATTCCGTCAAGGTCTACGTCGACAGCGCTCTTGTTGATTCTGACAAGTACACGGTCAAGACCACCGGTCTTACCGACGGCTGCACCTTCGAGGTTGTGTTCACCGATTTGAAGACCGCCGTGGCCGCCGCCAAGAACGGCTCCGTGATCACCGTCGACTACACCTCCACGCTCACCGAGCAGGCCGTGCTCGGCAACCAGGGCAACAAGAACGAGGCCAAGCTCCAGTTCTCCAACAACCCGAACTTCGAGCAGGGCGGCGAGAGCACCCCGACCGGCGAGACCCCGCGGGACAACGTCATCGTCTTCACCTATAAGGTCGTCGTGAACAAGGTCAACGAGAACAAGGAAGCTCTGAAGGGCGCCGCGTTCAAGCTCGAAAAGAAGATTAAAGACGCCGACAACCAGCTCGTCAAGGAGTTCACCGCGGGCAAGGACACCTCCTTCACCTTCTCCGGTCTCGATGACGGCGACTACATCCTGACCGAGACCACGACCCCGGCGGGCTACAACACCATCAAGCCGATCACCTTCACCGTGACCGCCGATCACAAGGTCAAGTGGACCACCGAAGAGCGTACGGATGTCCTGACCAGCCTGAACGGCAATGCGGCCTCCGGCGAGATCACCTTCGCCGCTGACGAGAGTGCCGGCTCTCTGACCGCCGACGTCGTCAACGTCAAGGGCTCCAACCTGCCATCCACTGGTGGCATGGGCACGGTGATGCTGTATGTGGCTGGCGTGGCAGTGTTCGTGCTCGCTGGCGCAACCCTGGTCATGGCGCTGCGTCGCCGCAACGCCTGATCTCACAGATCACAGTCAACATAACTGAAAATCAAAAACCATAACTGAAAATAACTACACATGAAACCGCTGTTGCCATGCACTTACCTCCGCATGGCAACAGCGGAATCATCACAATCATCATAATTTAAAAATAATTGAACAATAACTGAACCCACATATGTCAGGCTGGATTGCCTCAAATCCCTTGTAAACTGCCTAAACTAACGAGAATTCAGCCTGACTCCCTAATTTTTCCAAGTCGCAAGTTGGGGGCGACTTGATATTTCTAGTTTTCATAGAAAGAACCACAGAAGAGGGGCTGGCAATGAAGGAACACACGATCGCAAGCCGCATCGTCGCAACATGCTGCGCAGCTGCCGTCGCATGTGCCGCCGCAATCTGTGCACTCACCACTCGCGATGCGGTTGCGGTGCCAACAGACTCTGCCAGCGGCAGCATCGCCATTACGTATCAACACAAAAGCAATGACGGGGCTGACTCTAATGCGGGAGGCGCTTCCGATTCTGGAGCCGCTGGAACGGGCGACTTCGCCATTCCGGGAGCAACCTTCCGCCTATACAAAGTCGGGCAAGTCTCGTCCGGCGCAAACTTCGAACCCGTCGCACCATTCACCGACTCCACCGCATACCCGATCGACTGGTCGAAAGTAACCGGATATGACGCGCAAGTGTACCGTGACGTGGCCAACACGCTCGCCGGACTCATCGCGGCGAACGGGGCAAGCGAATCCGCAGCCGTGGACTCGGGCGAAACCGACAAAGCCGGGCGACTCACGTTCGCCGGCGTGGAAGACGGGCTGTATCTGGTCGTGTCCGATAGCGTGAAAGTCGAAGGCGCTGCTGGCGCGGCTGCTGTTGGCGGAACGGCCGACGAAGACTCCTACTGGCAGTGCGCTTCCGCCAACATGCTCGTCGCCATGCCGCAAGACGGCGTCTCCAACGGATCACGCGAACTCGCCATCGAACCAAAAACCGAATGCTCCACCCAACTCAAGCCGACCCTGGAACGCATCGTGCGCAAAGTGTGGAACGATCGCAACGACTCCGACGGCAAGCGTCCCGAAGCCATCACCGTGAAATTATTGCGTGACGGCGTGGTATTCGAAGAAGTGAAACTCAACGATTCCAACAAGTGGGCACATTCGTGGACGGGACTTTCCTCCGCACACCAGTGGGCGGTGGTCGAAGCTTCCGTACCCAGCGGGTACACCACCCTCTCTGACGTGGAAGGCGACACCACCACCATCACCAACACGCACACGCCACCCGAAACCCCGCCCGCACACACCGGCTCGGCGGTACAGAGCGTGGCCTGGATGGCAGCCGCCATCTGCGCCGCAGCATTGGTACTCTTAGGCGTAGTGAGGATCGCGAGAAAGCGGGAAGGCAAGCAGTAGCGTGAAACGGCGGTATAACGGAAGCGAATCGGGAGAACCGAACGCTGAAGCGCGCCGAAATGCCGGTGATACCTCTGCAGAGTTTTTTGAATCTTTTGAAATTTCGGAAGTTTCTGAATCTGCGGGAACTGCTGAATCTTCAGAATCATCTGAATCTTTGAAAACTTCAAAATCTTCAAAAACTGCAGAACAATCGAAGAAACCGAAGAAAAAGTCGAACGCGCTGCTCGACGTATTAATCGCAATATCCGCAATATTCATGATCGGCGCGATCTGCCTCATCGCATACCCAACATTCAGCGACTGGTGGAACCGCATGCACCAGTCGTACGCCGTGGCAAGCTACGTGGAACAAACCGAAGATCTCTCCGGCGAAGAAAAACAGCACATGCTCGACGCGGCGCACGCCTACAACGAGGCGCTCGCGGCGAACGGCGACCGCTGGCACCTTACCGACGAACAGCGGCAAACATACGAAAACACGCTCGACATAACCGGTACCGGCATCATGGGATACGTGACCATACCGCGCATCAAAGTGAAACTGCCCGTCTACCATGGCACCAGCGAAGGCGTGCTGCAAATCGCGGCAGGGCATTTGGCGGGAACGTCACTGCCCGTAGGCGGCGAAACCACGCATGCGGTGATTTCCGGGCATACCGGACTGCCCAGCGCGAAACTGCTCACCGGTCTCGACGAACTGCAAAAAGGCGACACGTTCGCATTCCACGTGCTCGACGAAACCTACACGTACCAGGTTGACCAAATTTCCGTAGTGCTGCCGAGCGACATCAGCAAACTCAACATCGAATCCGGCAAAGACTATGCGACGCTGATCACATGCACGCCATACGGGGTGAACTCGCACAGGCTGCTCGTGCGCGGGCATCGCATACCGAATCCGAAAGTGCCGGACGCGACCACGTACGACGAGCCGGGGTATATGACGGCTGTGGCGGCTCTTGTGATTGGGCTGCTCGTGTCGATCATTGGATTCGCGTGCGTATGGCTGGCACGGCTGTGGCGGCGCGGGCGCATCGTGAAAGCCGATCGCGTGGCTGCCGGGCGCCACTCGTCCGGCAGGCGGGCGTAGTTTCTCTTCTTCCTTCTCGTATTCTGCCGGTCTTGCGACGCTGCGATGTGTGGGAATGTACTATCGCAATTATCGCAAGATGAAGAAAGTGCGATGGTAGGGGAGAGATGAAGAAATCGGATATTTCCAATATTTCGAATGCTGAAAGTGTTGAACGCGCTGAAGAAAGTGTGCGATCGAGTGTGCAGCCGAGCGGGAAATTCGGCGGGAAAGCGGATCGACTGTTTGGCGCGGATCCTGCGGGACTCGACGAATCCGCGCGAGGCATTGCGGTGCTGGTGATCGTCGGCGTGGCAGTAGGACTGCTGTCAGGCATGTTCGGCATCGGCGGCGGCACCGTGATCGTGCCCGCGCTGGTATGGCTCGGACTGACACAACGCAATGCGGCGGCGACGTCAATGCTTGCGATCGTACCGACCTCGATTTCCGGCGTCATTTCTTACGCGACTTGCGGAAACGTGGACTGGCTCGCCGCGCTGCTGCTGTTTTGCGGCATGTTTGTGGGCGGGCAGATTGGCAGCTGGCTGCTTTCGCGCTTGCCGGAACTTGTGCTGCGATGGATTTTCGTAGTGTTTCTCGTGTTTGTGGTGGTGAACCAGATAAGTTTCGTGCCGTCGCGCGACCAGCACATTGCGATGAGTGCGCTGACCGGAGTTTGCCTGGTGCTGCTGGGCGTGGTGATTGGCATATTGGCGGGACTGCTGGGGATTGGCGGCGGGGCGCTCGCCGTGCCCGCGCTATCGATGCTGTTCGGCGCTTCCGATCTGATTGCGCGAGGCACGTCGCTGCTGGCCATGTTTCCGAACTCGATCACGACGAGCGTGGCAAACCTGAAACGAAGGCTGGTGCATGTGAAGGCCGCGCTGATTATTGGCTTGGTGGCTGCCGTTACCGCGCCATTCGGCACATGGATTGCGGGCGCGGTGTCGCCCCGCGTCGGCTCGATCATGTTCGCCATCTACCTGTGCGTGCTCCTGATTCGCAGCCTCTTCGTAGCCGTCAAGGCCACTCGTTCCGCCCGCGCCTCTTCCTGACGCGCCGCACCCCTGCCTGACCGTTTGCCCTTCATGCGGCAAAAGCATGAGTCATAATTCAGTATTTAGGGGGTATTGGGAATGATGGTTGACGGAAAGAGGATTTGAGATAAGTGTTCACTTTGTGAAGACGAGAGTTCATATTGTGTTCGTCTAAAACGCCTCGGAAGTTGGTTTGCGGAACCTAGCGTGGGAATCGCAATACAGCACAGGCTGAAGAAAGAAGAATAAGATGAGCAATCGAAAGGCTCTCAAGGGAGCGATTGCAGCAATCGCTTCCGTTGCAACGCTCGGCGCGCTTGCGGCACCGGCCAGTACACCACCCCGGCCGTGCTCGAATCGCACTCCACCGAGCGTGGCTGCTACGGTCCGCAAGGCAAGACCGACGGCAGCTCCAACGACGCGCTCAAGCGCTGCCTTGCCAACCAGCTCAAGGAAAACGGCGGCATCGGTTCCATTTCCGAGCAGCTGCTCGATACCCGCGCTGACGTGACCATCGGCGGTGGTTCCAAGTACTTCCGCCAGACCGTGCAGGGCGGCGAATGCGCTGGCAAGACCGTGTGGGAGCAGGCCAAGGAAATGGGCTACCAGACCGTCGAGAACGATCCGGCCGCAATCGCGATGATCGTCAAGACCGCCAAGATCAGCCGCTGAAAATCTGAAGAGATCTGAAGAGCGCAAATAAGATCCGGATCGCACGCATTGCAGTGTGGTCCGGATCTTTTGCTTCATCGCACGATTCAGGTTTGGTGACTTCACGATTTGTGGTCTGACCTCACGATTTCATTTTTTAAGCCTTTTTCCGAATCGTGAGGTCGCCAAATCGAAATCGTGAGGTCAATGCAGACAGGGCGGGCCGCAAATCCAAAATGAGATGGGTCATTCAACGCAGCAAGCGTTGTGAGACAATATCCTTCGAGATGTCTATCTCGCAAACCGGGAGATTATCTCTCGACATCCAAAGTATTATCAACAAAGTATTACCAGCAAAGGAGCATTCGTGCGTATTTACAATCTGACGGATAATGACGATGCCGCAATTGTCGCGCAGCAGGGCATTTTCCAGGTCATGGAGTGGAAGCGCGATTTTTCCGTGACGTACGGCAGCGCCATGGACGCCTACTATGCGTCCGAAATGAACGTGCGCCGCCGTCAACTGGTCTGCAATCTCAATGGCAAGACCGGCGCGGTTGTGCAGGCGGGCGCCATGCAGTGGACCGTCGGCCATGTCGAAGTGACGACCGGTGTGAAGGGCGTTGGCGATTTCATCGGCAAGCTGGCGCGTGGCGCGGTCACCAACGAGTCCGCGGTCAAGCCGGAATACGTGGGCAATGGCGTGGTTGTGCTCGAACCGACCTACCGTCATGTGCTGCTGCTCGATCCGAGCCAGATGGGCGGCGCCATCACCGTGAACGACGGCCTGTTCTACGCTTGCGAAACCACGATTCAGCAGCATGCGGTTATGGTTTCGCGTCCGAGCGCGATGATGGCCGGCGGCGAGGGCCTGTTCAACCTGTCGCTGATGGGCCAGGGAACGGTTGCGTTGGAATCGCCGGTGCCCGCTTCCGAAATCGTGACCGTCGATTTGGAGAACGACGAGCTGAAGGTGGACGGCAATTTCGCGATCGCGTGGACGAACGGCCTGCAGTTCACGGTCGAGCGTTCCACGAAGACGCTGATCGGTTCGGCTGCGAGCGGCGAGGGCTTGGTCAACGTGTATCGCGGTACGGGTCGTGTGCTTCTCGCGCCGGTCGCCGCCAATCTGGCTAATCCGAACGCGGGTTCCGGTGCGGCCTGATTTGGCCGGTTGATTGCAGTTAATGGCGATTCGTCAACGAAAGGCAGTTGAAACGTTGACGGATTGCGTTCGCGCCCTGCCGATGGTGAGATGGCAGGTTTTGTTGAGATTGCGATTTGATTGATGTTCGATGGTGATCGCGCCTTGAAATCGTGTCTTGAGATTGTGTCTGATAAAAAGTTGAGCGAAGGGAGCTCAACTTTTTTGTAGATTTGGGAATAATCGCTTGCGATTCAAAGTTGAGTGGTGTAGGCTCAAGTTTTGGAAAGTCCGGGAGGCGGCAAACCGAAACTCGGGCGAAAGAACGAATAGAACAGAAAACGCATAGCGAACCTATCTACAAAGGAGACAAGTTATGGGACGCGCAGTTGGCATCGATCTGGGTACTACTAATTCCTGCATCGCAACTCTTGAAGGTGGCCAGCCCACCGTTATCGTGAACGCTGAAGGCGCTCGCACCACGCCGTCCGTCGTGGCATTCAGCAAGTCCGGCGAGATCCTCGTCGGCGAAGTCGCCAAGCGTCAGGCCGTGACCAACGTCGACCGCACCATCAGCTCCGTCAAGCGCCACATGGGCACCGACTGGA
>OLSK01002225.1_pt1 | contig 12655 bp, 11 predicted proteins | sample 1672781 | NCBI WGS metagenome assembly OLSK01 (sample SAMEA3136723, study PRJEB25190) | human gut metagenome | biome: human gut; feature: human-associated habitat; material: faeces | place: Austria | collected 2013 | reverse complement strand
GATGAGGAAGCTGTTTTAAATGAAACTTCTGCTTTGCAGACCAAAGAACTTGTTCTGGGAAATGAAATCAGCGAAACACTTTCTGAACAATTGAAGAATCGTCTAGGTTTAGTTTTTTCAAAACAAGAAACAAGTGAAGAAAATGCGGAATTTAGTTTTTTGACAAGTGAATTGAATGACCCGCTTGAAAAAGAAGTGACTGGCAAATTATTGACTTATTTAGCAGTTACACAAAAAAGAAGTCTCTCGCACATCCAAAAAGCGGTAGAATATCAACCCGATCATTATTTAAAGATGGACTACTATTCAAAATTCAACTTGGAACTAAGTCAGTCTATTCGGACAGGCAAGAAACATGGGACACTCTTATGGTTGCTGGATGAGACAAAAACAGCTATGGGTGGTCGTCTGTTGAAACAATGGCTAGATCGTCCTTTGATCCAGTTGAAGCAAATCAACGCACGTCAGGACATGGTAGATTCACTTTTAAATAGTTATTTTGAAAGATTGGATCTTCAAAATGCCTTGACGAAAGTCTATGATTTAGAACGCCTAGCAGGAAGAGTGGCTTTCGGGAATGTCAATGGGCGTGACTTGATCCAATTGAAAACTTCATTAGAACAAGTACCGTTACTTCGTCAGTTGATTGAAGGCATCAATGAAGGACAGTGGACAGAACTATTAAAAGAAATGCAACCGATGGACCAATTAGTACGCCTGATCGATCAAGCGATCCAAGATGAACCTCCTTTACAGATCACTGAAGGAAATGTCATTAAAGATGGATTCAATGAACAATTGGATGCCTATCGTTCAGCAATGAAAAACGGTAAGCAATGGCTAGCAGAGTTAGAAGCAAGAGAACGACAAAATACAGGGATCAAAAACTTAAAAGTTGGTTTCAACCGCGTTTTTGGGTATTATATTGAAATCACGAAAGCCAATCTTGCGAACACTGAACTAGAAAAGTATGAAAGAAAGCAAACACTAGCGAATGCAGAGCGCTTCATAACCCCTGAATTGAAAGAATTAGAAACACAGATTCTTGAAGCAGAAGAAAAATCAGTAGATTTAGAATATCAGTTGTTTTTGGCAGTAAGAGAAGAAGTGAAAAAAGCCATCCAACCATTACAAACACTTGCCAAGGCTATTAGTACAGCAGATGTTTTGCAAAGCTTCGCTACTATCAGTGAACGCTATCAATATGTGCGCCCTGAAATGGTTACAAACCGTCATGAACTAGTGATTCAAGAAGGACGCCATCCAGTAGTCGAAAAAGTTTTAGGACATCAAGAGTACATCCCGAATAGTGTGGAGATGGCAGAAGATGAAATGATCTTGTTGATAACAGGACCAAATATGTCAGGTAAAAGTACGTATATGCGGCAGTTGGCATTGACTGTTCTAATGGCACAAATGGGTTGTTTCGTACCCGCGCAAAAAGCCATCCTACCAGTATTCGATCGGATCTTTACTCGTATTGGAGCAAGTGATGATCTTATTGCTGGCCAAAGTACATTTATGGTTGAAATGATGGAAGCGAACCAAGCATTGCTCCATGCTACACCGAATAGCTTGATTCTATTTGACGAGTTAGGTCGAGGAACGGCAACGTATGATGGTATGGCATTAGCCCAAGCAATCATTGAGTATATCCACAAAAACGTACAGGCAAAGACATTGTTCTCTACGCACTACCATGAATTGACTGTTTTAGACCAAGAATTACCTCAGTTGAAGAATGTCCACGTGGGTGCGGTGGAAAAAGAAGGGGAAGTGGTCTTCCTCCACAAGATGATGGACGGACCCGCAGACAAAAGTTATGGGATCCACGTAGCGAAAATTGCTGGATTACCTCCTAAATTATTAGAGCGGGCAGCTAAAATTTTAGAAACGCTAGAAGCGGGCGATACTATCCATCATTCAGTCGCTGTCGAAGTTGAAGCGGCATCAAGCAAAGAAATCTCGTATCCAGAAGCTAACACGCTACAAGAAGAGCCAGCAGAAACACAACAACTTTCATTGTTTAGTGAATTAAGTGAATCAGAAACAGCTGTCATCACCGCTTTAAAACAGATGAACCTTCTAGAAATGACGCCGATGGATGCATTGAATCAATTATACGAACTAAAAAAACAACTATAGGAAGAAGGCGTTGAGATGGCAAAAATTCAGGAACTATCGGAACGATTAGCCAATCAGATCGCAGCTGGTGAAGTTGTCGAACGGCCAGCATCCGTGGTAAAAGAACTCGTTGAAAATGCCATTGATGCCGGAAGTACGCAAATTGATATTTTAGTTGAAGAAGCAGGCTTGAAAAAAATCCAAGTCATTGATAATGGCGAAGGTATCTTGACTGAAGATGTGGAAAATGCGTTCAAACGCCATGCTACAAGTAAGATCCATAGTCGTGATGATCTTTTCCGCATCCGTACGTTAGGGTTTCGCGGAGAGGCGCTTCCTAGTATTGCTTCCGTATCGTTGCTTACGATTGAGACAGCAAATCAAGAGGAAACACAAGGAACCTACTTAGAATTGAAGGGCGGAGAAGTAATAGAGCATCGCCCGGCGCCACTAAGACAAGGAACAAAAATCACCGTTGACAATCTGTTCTTCAATACACCTGCACGGTTAAAATATGTAAAAACATTGCATACGGAGTTAGCCAATATTGGCGATATCGTCAATCGCTTAGCTTTAAGCCATCCCACGATTGCATTTCGTTTAGTCCACGATGGCAATAAAATGTTGGCAACAGCAGGAAATGGAGATCTAAAACAAACGATTGCGGGGATCTATGGATTAGCTACAGCAAAAAAAATGTTGAAAATTGAAGCGAACGATTTAGATTTTGAAGTCTTTGGGTATGTTTCTTTGCCAGAAGTTACTCGTGCAAGCCGAAATTATTTATCGACGATCATCAATGGCCGCTTCATCAAGAATTTCTCGTTAAACAAAGCAATCGTGGCAGGTTACGGCTCGAAACTAATGGTTGGTCGTTTTCCAATTGCTGTTTTAGAAATCAAAATGGACCCGTTATTAGTCGATGTCAATGTCCATCCTACAAAACAAGAAGTCCGTTTATCCAAAGAACAAGAACTGACAGATTTGATTGCTCAGGCGATCCAAACAGCACTATCACAAGAAAACTTGATTCCTAGTGCTGCAGACAATTTAAGATTTAAGAAAAAAGTACCGGATCAACCAAAAGCTGAACAAATCGAGATTGATTTATCTTATGCGTTTGAAGAGCAGAAACCAAAAACCCCGCAAAGTTTGGGTTACGATCAAACGACAGGCGCATTCTATGTTTCTGAGGAAAAGAGTCCAGTTGTGAACGATTCTGTTGATAACTCTGTGGAAAGTGTTGAAAACAATGAGGAATTTTCTGAAGAAACAGGGGATTATCCAGAAAAACAGGGAAAAACGGTGGATAAACCTGGTGATACTGTGGATAACTTTGTAGAAAAATCAGTGGATAAGTCTGCAGATGAGTTATCCACTGTGGGCAACTTTTTAGAACAAGAAGTTCCTAGTCAAGATGTAGCGGAAACTGTGTACGAGGAAGAATTAGCTTTACATCCAGAATTTGAGCTAGGGAAAAAAGATCGTGGATTGGAGCAAGCAATCCAAAAACTCGAGACTGAAAAGGCAACACAACGTTTTCCTCAGTTGGAATATTTTGGACAAATGCATGGAACATATCTCTTTGCTCAAAGCAAAGAAGGACTCTATATCATTGACCAACATGCCGCTCAGGAACGGATCAAATATGAATATTTCCGAGAAAAAATCGGGGAAGTCACAGATGACCTTCAAGAACTGCTTGTTCCTTTTGTTTTAGATTACCCGAATAGCGACGCATTGAAATTAAAAGAGCAGAAACCTGTACTTGAAGAAGTCGGGATTTATTTAGAGGAATTTGGCCAAAATAGTTTTATTGTTCGTGCGCACCCAACTTGGTATCCAAACGGGGAGGAAGAAGCGATCATTCGAGAAATGATCGATATGTTATTGTCCACTGGAACGGTTAGTGTGAAGAAATTTCGTGAGGCAACAGCAATCATGATGAGTTGTAAACGATCGATCAAAGCGAACCATTATCTGAATGAAGCACAGGCTAGGGTACTGTTGAACGATCTTGCCCAATGTGAAAATCCGTTTAATTGTCCACATGGAAGACCAGTACTGATCCACTTCACTAATTCAGATATGGAAAGAATGTTCAAAAGGATCCAAGATCCACATTAAGGCGAAGAGGGGAAAACAGATGAAAGTTGTTTTGGCTTCACAGTCACCAAGAAGAAAAGAATTACTAGGACGATTGGTTTCCATATTTGAGGTTCAACCTGCTGATATCGATGAAACGCCATTTGAAGGGGAAAACCCTAAACAATATGTACAACGAATGGCTCTTGAAAAAGCGAAGGTTGTTAAAAGTAAACAACTACCAGATACATTGATCATTGCAAGCGACACGACGGTGGTGCTTGAAGATGAGATCATGGGTAAGCCTGAGAATGAGGAAGAAGCGCAAGAGATGCTTCGAAAACTAAGTGGCACGACCCATGATGTCTATACAGCAGTCGTTCTAACAGATCATCAAAAAGAAGAAAAAATCTTAGCACATGCGGCAGTTACTTTCTACGATCTAACAGATGTAGAGATCGCTGCTTACTTAGCAACTGGTGATTATGCTGATAAAGCAGGCGCATATGGTATCCAAAGCCTGGCTGGTGCGTTTGTCAAAGCAATTGATGGCGACTATTACAGTATTGTGGGATTTCCCATTGGTGCCGTCAATCAAGCGCTGAAAAAATTTAACTGAAACTAAAAAAAGGCTCATTATCAAAGGATAGTGGTAATGAGAAATTCTGGAATAAATTAGACGAGGTCGAGACAAAAGTCGTTTAGGTTTGATAAATTGGAGAGAAAAACGAACAATACGTTTTTTGTATTGCTCGTTTTTTTTTTTGAAATTTCCAAAAAACCTGATTTTTAGATTTGTTCCATATTCGTTTATTATTGTAGGTTTTGAAGACCACTTGTATAGTAGGCAGTTCCGGAAAGCTTCCAACGAGGTAAAAAAGCCTCTTAAACTGGTAAGATGAGGAAAATGGGACAAAAGTAAGAAACACTTTTGTCTCGACCTCATTTTATTTCCAAAGATTAGTCCTTGTTGCTTATAGATGTCAAATTCATTCTAAAGAATTTCAAGCTATCTTTTCTATACTTTTGAATCACAAAAAATGTTGACGAACTTCACCAACATCAAAAAGTATAGAACCAAAAAAATGAGCCAAGTAACCTCGTTATGCAGAGGTTATCTGGCTCATTTTGTCTTACTTGATTTTTGCTTTACCGACTTGTTCGCCGTGGCGGACAAGTCCTGTTTGATCGAGTGATAATCCAGCTACTTTTTCATCGTTAGTTAGAACAACGAGGATATCGGTCTTTTTCCCTGCTTGCTCAACCGCAGCTAGATCCATTTCAGCTAAACGTGTATTTGGTGTGACAAGGTCGCCTTCTTTCACGTGTATAGTGAAAGGTGCTCCTTTTAACTCAACCGTATCAAGTCCCATATGAACAAGGACTTCAAGGCCTGCATCACTTAAGATACCGATAGCGTGTTGTGTTTCAAAAACGCTAGTGACTCTACCACTGACAGGTGCATACACATTGTTGTTTGAAGGTTCGATCGCGTATCCTTCACCCATCATTTTTTGAGAAAAGACAGGGTCATCAACTTCGATGATCTCTTTAACTGGTCCATCTGCTACTGCAAACAATTCTTCAGTAAGAGCTACGCTAGTTGTTGCTGTGTTGACTGGTTCGAACTGTTTTGGAGCAACAGTGCTACCGTCTGCTGTTTGTAATTGGACACTTGATTCAGCAACAGGTACAGCTCGATCAATTTTATTCAAAATACCTTGACGTCTAAAGATGACAGTCAAACCGAAAGGAACAATGACTGCAATGACCATTGCAATGATAAATGGTACCCATGCTTGTGCTTGGATAGCCAAGATGCCAGGCAAGCCTCCTACACCGATAGCATTTGCGCGTACACCCATCAAGTTAGCGAACATCCCTGCTAGACCCGAGCCAACCATTGCTGCCACAAATGGATAAACGTATTTCAAGTTGATCCCGAACATTGCAGGTTCTGTTACACCTAAGTAACAAGAGATCATTGCAGGAATAGAGATTTGTTCTTCTTTTTTATTCCCTCTGTGTAAGAAGATGATTGCCAGTACAGCTGAACCCTGTGCGATATTTGATAGAGCAATCATAGGCCAGAGGTTCGTTGAACCAAAATCAGCAATCAACTGCATATCGATCGCATTTGTCATATGGTGCAATCCAGTAATTACTAATGGGGCATATAAGAAACCAAATACTGCACTGAATAGCCAGCTGATTGAAGAAGTCAACCCTGTATTTACGACATTTGAGATCCAGCTACCAATTGTCCAGCCGATAGGACCTAAAATTACATGAGCTGCTAAGACTGTTGGTACCAAGGAGAATAATGGTACGAAGATCATTGAGATCGACTGTGGGATATACTTACGGAAGAAAATTTCCAAATAAGCTAACATGAATCCGGCAAGCATTGCTGGAATCACTTGTGCTTGATAACCAATCATTTGAACTTGTGCAAATCCGAAATCCCAGAAAGGAATATCAGCAGCAGCAGTTGTAGCTACACTATAGGCATTTAATAATTGCGGTGAAACTAATGTGATCCCTAAAACAATTCCTAAAATTTGTGTAGTACCCATTTTCTTCGCGATACTCCAAGTGATCCCGACAGGTAAGAAGTGGAAGATTGCTTCACCTGGTAACCATAAGAATCCATTGACACCATTCCAGAACTGAGAATGTTCAACGATCGTTCCACCAAGACTCGCAAATTGGATACCTTCTAATACATTACGAAAACCTAAAATCAGTCCACCCACGATAATTGCAGGAATCAGTGGTGTGAAAATTTCCGCTAAAACAGCAATTGCTCGTTGGACCGGATGAAGATTTTGCTTGGCTGCGACTTTACTTTGTTCTTTGGATACGCCTTCAACACCAGATACAGCGACAAAATCATTGTAAAATGTGGCTACATCATTGCCGATAATTACTTGAAACTGGCCTGCGTTAGTAAACATTCCTTTGACACTGGGAATATCTTCGATTGCTTTTTCGTCTGCTTTTTGCTGATCATTCAAAACGAAACGCATACGTGTAGCACAGTGACTCACAGCGGCAATATTTTCTTTTCCGCCGATACTCTCTAGTAGTTTTTCGGCATCTACTTGGTACTTTGCCATAGGAATAAACCCCTTTCTTTTCAACTTGTGTATACAAGTTGTTCATATCCATACTATACTGTTTTATTTAGTGAATTGCAAGCGTTTTATTTGAAAATAAAAAAATCTTGTAACCGCTATAAAAAACGATGGAGTGAATGGAGTAAGAAAGTAGCCAGAACATTGAAATCAGAAAAAAGCTGTAGTATAGTTGATTAACGAGTAAGAGATTTCAACTGTTTAGTGGAGGAGAAACGAATGAATAAATTCAATGAAATTTTTTTAGATTTGGAACAAAAAATTTTGGAAAAAGAATATCCTCCCCATACGTTGTTGCCAAGTGAGAATCAATTGATCAAGATTTATGGTGTTTCACGGGAAACAATCAGAAAAGCGCTTAATCTTTTGACAACAGAAGGTTATATCCAAAAAAAACAGGGAAAAGGGTCAATCGTATTAGAACGTAATCGATTTGATTTTCCAATCGCTGGTTTAACTAGCTATAAAGAGCTACAAGAAGCACAACATATTCCTAGTGAAACCATCGTGCAGACGTTAGAAGAAACAACAGTTGATCAAGCACTTAGCGATGTTACTGGTTGGGTAAAAGGAACACCGGTCTGGCATTTGATACGTCAAAGAAAAATCAATGGGGAAATCGTGATCTTGGATAGAGATTATCTATTGAAGGACGTAGTTCCTGTGTTGACAAAGCAGATCAGTGAAGGGTCTATTTATGAATACTTTGAAGATGAGTTACAGCTGACGATTGCTTATGCCCAAAAAGAAATCACCGTTGAACCTGTGACAGCAGCGATAGAAGAAGCTATGGATCTAAACGGAGACCAATACGTAGTGGTTGTGAGAGGCTTAGTCCATTTAGAGGATACGAGTTGTTTCGAATATACCGAATCGATCCACCGTTTAGACAAATTCCGCTTTGTAGAGTTTGCAAGAAGACGAAAAGTATAAACCTGTAGCAAAATGAGCAGATTGTTTGCTTCTCCCTCCTTTGTCATTATGATTAAAAGACAAGGAGGCGTTTTTGATGAACGAAATTGAAAAGAAAAAACAAGAGTTAAAAGAACAAGAACCAATTTCCTATGCAGTGACACAAGAAAACGCGACAGAACGACCATTCACAGGAAAATATGATGATTTTTATGAAAAAGGGATCTATGTTGATATTGTCAGTGGTGAGCCACTATTCAGCTCTGCCGAGAAATATGATGCAGGCTGTGGGTGGCCAGCTTTCAGTAAGCCAATCACAAGAAAAGATATCAAAGAAAAAGCTGATTTCTCACATGGGATGCATCGAGTAGAGGTGAGGAGCAATCAAGCAGACTCACATTTAGGGCATGTCTTCAATGACGGCCCCACAGAAAAGGGTGGCTTACGCTACTGTATCAATTCTGCGGCTTTAAAGTTCATTCCTTATGAGGAAATGGAACAGCAAGGATATGGCGACTATCGCTCGTTAGTTGAATGAAAGGTCTGACCATGACAAATTATCAAGTATAATCAAGAAAACGTCTAAGGCGGACAATCAAACGGCTTTCAGTAAAAGAATGACCAATATCTGAACTTTTTATCCACGATCAAGCGCTGTGAACGATGAAATTTGAGGCTGGGACAGAAGTGTTTAACTCCGAGAAATAAGAAGGAGTTGCTTCTGCTCCCGCCGTTTATTCGTTTTTAAAGAATGCGACAAAAGTGTTTCTACTTCTGGCCCAGCCTCGCCTACTGGGGATAGTCACAAATTTCATTGTTTGCGGCTTTTTTCGTCGTATTTTTTTATCCGCTTATCGAGTCCAGTACTGTTTTTGACCTGTACCCGAGATGCTGGCTAGAGATGAGGGCAGAGAAAGCAACACTATGAGATTAAAACAGCTATTTCTCTCTGTTCCAAAGTTTATATGATTTTGGATACATATGACTTGATGATGCGGGAACAAAAATAGCGACCTCTTTTTTCAAAAGCCAAAGTGTGCTACAATAGGAGAAAATATGCGAACGTATGTGTGTGAAAGAAAGAGGATAACAAGATGTATGAATATCTGACAGGTGTGGTCACTTTTATCAATCCCTATTACATAGTAGTTGAAGCAAATGGGATCGGTTATCAAATTGCTTTGGGAAATCCTTACCGTTATAGCAGTCAAATGAACAAAGAAGTAAAAATCTACGTCCATCAAGTCATCCGAGAAGATGCGCATCTTCTCTATGGCTTCGGTTCTCTAGAAGAAAAACAATTATTCTTACGATTGGTCAGTGTTTCAGGCATTGGTCCTAAGAGCGCCTTGGCTATTATGGCTAGTGACGATCATTCGGGATTGATCCATGCAGTAGAATCTGGAGATGTCACTTATTTGACGAAATTCCCGGGTGTTGGTAAAAAGACAGCGCAGCAGATGATTCTTGATCTAAAAGGAAAATTTGGCGAGTTGAGCATCGAGACGCCCTTCAATTTATTTGATGAGACTGCACTGCAAGATGCAACGGCTCTATCTGAGGCAATGGAAGCTTTATCTGCATTAGGATACAGTGAAAGAGAAGTCAAACGTGTAGAAAAACAACTAAAAGAAGTGGAAAATCAAACCACTGATGAATATTTACGTCAAGCATTGAAATTGATGATGAAAAAATAAGGAGGGCTATGAATGACAGACGAACATCTATTATCGCCTGAAACGGGTGAAAATGAACTTAGTTTGGAAAAATCCCTCCGCCCGCAGTATCTTTCGCAGTATATCGGGCAAAACAAAGTCAAACAAGAACTAAAGATCTATATCGAAGCAGCTCGTAATCGGGAAGAGCCTTTAGATCATGTATTATTATATGGTCCTCCAGGTTTAGGAAAAACGACAATGGCCATGGTGATTGCAAACGAAATGGCGGTGAATATCCGGACTACGAGTGGACCGGCTGTTGAACGACCAGGGGATCTAGTGGCGATCCTCAATGAATTAGAAGCTGGAGACGTATTATTTATTGACGAAATCCATCGGTTACCGCGGGTAGCAGAAGAAATGCTTTATTCGGCGATGGAAGATTTCTATGTAGATATCATGGTAGGCCAAGGACCGACTGCTCATCCAGTCCATTTTCCGTTGCCACCATTTACATTGATTGGCGCAACAACTAGAGCAGGAATGCTGTCGGCACCACTTAGAGATCGGTTTGGGATCATTTCCCACATGGAGTACTATGAAGAATCTGATTTAAGAGAGATTGTTATCCGTTCTTCTGATATTTTCCAAACAGAAATCATCGAAGAAGGTGCGTTAGAGATTGCACGACGCTCGAGAGGAACACCTCGTATCGCAAATCGCTTGTTGAAGCGAGTCCGAGATTTTGCGCAAGTCCAAGGCGATGGAAAAATCGATCAGCAGATCGCAGATCGAGCATTGACTTTATTACAAGTGGACCAAGCTGGGCTAGATTATGTGGATCAAAAACTGTTGCGGACAATGATCGAATTATATGGTGGAGGACCGGTCGGACTAAGTACTTTATCCGTCAATATCGGGGAAGAACGAGAAACAGTAGAAGATATGTATGAACCTTTTTTGATACAAAAGGGATTTTTAAAGCGTACACCGCGAGGAAGAATTGCGACTGCCTACGCATACGAACATTTTGGCTACGACTATCAGGTCTGATTTTGTAGTGAATTCAATTCTTTAAGTGGAAAGATAGGAGGAATGTGGATGGGTGATACACTGCACACGAAACAATTGATCAAAACCGTGTTTATCGATCTATGTCAAGAACAGTCTCTACAAAAAATCAGTGTTCAGCGGATTGCGCATGAAGCTGGAATCAATCGTCAGACGTTTTATTATCATTTTACAGATAAATATGATCTATTACGCTGGGTCTATTATGAAGACTGTTTACACTATCTAGATCCTGATTCTCTTTCTTTAGACAATTGGGAAGAACAAGCTTTGAAAATGTTAAAAGCAATCGCTGCTCAAAAAGATTTTTATGCAAGTACAGTAGTTTCAGACCAAGAAGTAATGCAAAAAGAATTTATAACGATCATCCAGCAATCATTTATCAAGATTTTTGAAGAAATGGACGAGGAAAAGCAATTATCTTCAACAGATAAATTGTTTTATGCCCGTTTTTTCTCCTACGGTTGTAGTGGGGTATTGATCAATTGGATCACTCACGAGTATACTGAAACGCCAATGGAGATTGCGATGCAACTCTTTCGTTTAGCCAAAGATACAGAGTTGTATTCTTACCGGTTGTATGCAAAAGAAGAACTAGAAGAAAATGAATGAGGGGAGAACCTGTCAATGACTAGCGTTTTATTTGTGTGCTTAGGAAATATCTGTCGCTCACCGATGGCTGAGGGACTATTGAAAAAGCGGATTGTAGATGCTGGGATGTCGCATCGATTTAGGATTGATTCAGCAGCCACTAGCACGTATGAAATTGGACGTTCACCTCATCCAGGTACGCAAGCGATCTTAGCAAAAGAAAATATTTCTACAGAGGGTATGATTGCCCGCCAAATCCAGCCACAAGACTTCCAAAAATTTGACTGGATCATTGGTATGGATCAGTCGAATGTCGAGGAACTAAAACAGTTAGCACCTACAGATGCTCAAGCCAAAATCCATTTATTTTTGAGTAGTGTACCAGGGAAAGAAGAACAAAATGTTCCTGATCCATATTACACACATGATTTTGATGAAACCTATCAACTGTTGAGCCAAGGTCTTGATTATTGGCTAAAAATATGGAGAAAAGATCAATAAAATAACAATATATATGATAAGTTAACGCTTACTTTTTTTAACTGAAGCAAATCATATTCTTGTTTTTTCGCTAAAAATTAGGTAAAATAGACTTAATTAAGTAACGCTTTCTTAGTTAAAGGAGGAGTGCATTCGATGAATGAAGAACCAGTATCACCTATGAAGAAACTGACCAAGTTAGTGACACATACGTCCTACCAGCTTTTCGATTCTTTTGTAAATGACACTGAGAAAATAGCAGAGAATGTACGTCTGCAAGGAAAGTTTGTTCTTGAACTACAAAAAGCGGCAGCGCAACACAGTTTAGTCATTCTGCAAGTCAGAGAAAATCGCATGAGTAATAAATATGAAACGATCTCGGGCTGGGTCGCAACGAAAACAGTGGAAAAAGAGCGGGTCATGATCCGTTTACAAAACCAAGAACAACAAATACGTATGATACCAATTGAACAAATCGAAAAAATCACTAGCCTTTCACCAGCGGGAGAGCAAGAACGATTATCAAAATAAATCAAATCGAAGAGGTTGGGACAGAAGTGTTTAACTCCGAGAAATAAGAAGAAATTAACGAAAATT